>ERZ887849.1297-NODE-1297-length-23921-cov-9.713693_pt1 | contig 23921 bp, 7 predicted proteins | sample MGYA00521267_ERZ887849 | MGnify/ENA primary metagenome ERZ887849 (study PRJEB32303, sample SAMEA104408601) | aquatic metagenome | biome: Brackish water; feature: Pelagic; material: water | place: Baltic Sea | collected 2014-06-06T16:11:00 | depth 2,863 m ... | reverse complement strand
GAAGGGTTTTCACAAGCACGATCGGTGGAGCCATGGCAGGTAAAGACGACTGGGCCAATGAAGGGATGCGTCGAATGTTTGTCAATGCCTGCTATTGGGCAGTTAAGTTAGAGCACAAGATTCCTGTGAAAGCCGATGTCACTCCCATTCTACAGCCCAATCCATTTAGGCGGGGAGTAAAACCAAGCGAAGCTCTAGAGAAAGCTCTATCTCGATTGAAAGAGAAAAAAAGAACCATCCTTTTCTACGGCAATTCGATGGTCGAACGCCTATTAGAGCATGGCGAACTGGAAGCCCGTTTGCAGATCGCAATTCCAAACCAGAAACTAAAGATTCGTAGCCTTGCCTGGACCGGTGACGAAGTGGGTAATCGTCTGCGACTTGAAAGGTACGCAACTCACATGAATAACCTTCTAAGTAAGTGGCCTTCCAATACAATTGTACTCGGTTACGGAATGAACGAAGCCTTTTCTGGGGAAGCAGGTCTAGATGAATTTCACGAACATTATGATATCCACATACGCCAGATAAAAAATGTTCACCCTGGTGCGAAGATTGTTTTGTTGTCACCCATTGCCAAAGGGAGAGCTGCTACTGGTTTATATACAAAAGCTATTTCCGAGCTAGCAATCAAACACGGAGCAACATTTGTCGACCTGCACTCAATAACTGGCGAAAAGGGCTTAACCAATAGAGGCATTCACCTCAATAGCAAAGGTAACAGCCTCGTTGCCCGCAAGGTCGCAAAAGAATTACTCAAGTTACGAGGAATTCAAACACCTGAACCTGATCCAAATCACCTCATCGAAGTAGCCAAGGCTACATCCGCCAAACATTTTAGAGTCGCCGAAGTAGTGCGCCCAAAAAATGCTGTTGTCTACTTCGGTGTACGCGGTCGCCCCTACGAATATAACGGTGAGATGCCTCGCTATCATGAAATGATTCGACTCACTGAGTCAGTAATTTACGATATTTGCTCAAACCCTGCATTAAAGTTTTCGGAAATACCCAAACCATCCCTACCACCCATGGGGCCAGGCAAAGGCAGAGATGATGGCGACCGTACGGGAATAATTAAAACCATTGCAGAAAGTGAGGCTGAATTTAAAATCGCTGATGGTTACGAAGTTAATCTGTTCGCATCTGAGGAACAATTCCCTGAGTTGAGAAATCCGGTGCAAATTACCTTCGATGCAAAAGGACGACTTTGGGCTGTAACTATGCCCTCTTTTCCCCACACACCCCCCGGTTTAACTCCTCCAGATAAAATTATCATTCTTGAAGACACCGATCGTGATGGAAAGGCAGATAAACTTACCACATTCGCAGAAGGCCTTGATGCTCTTGATGGGGTCGCGTTTCATCGCAATGGAGTTATAATTTCCGAACAACCTCGCCTGTGGCTGTTGCACGATACTAATGGAGATGATATCGCGGACACCAAGGAGGAATTGCTTCGCGGAATCGATGTCACCGACACTCACCACGGAGGCATGATAACAACTGATCCTTATGGAGATATTATGTTTAGCGATGGTGTTTTTCACCGTTCCCAACTTGAAACTCCATTTGGAGTCGTTCGTGGTATTGACGCCACAACCTATCGTCTCAATCCCACTACCGGAAGAATTAATACTGAATGGCAGCACACCACTCCGAATCCATGGGGAATAACTTTTGATAAATGGGGAAACGCTTTCCAAGTATACGGAGATGGGCAGGTTTATGATGGCAGTTCATTGATTTGGACACCACTGGGTACCTATCACCCCTTTCGATACGCTCATGTATGTAGTTATGGTAAGGGTTCTGCTGTAGCTTCCGTATCTAGCCCAAATTTCCCCGACCGTTTCAAGCAAGCAGTTGCATCAGCTTCTTTGTTGGGACGCTATGCTGTAAATCTGACTGCCATCTCCTACAAAGACGGCATGGTAAAAGAAGTGGACCATGAAGCTATACTTAGTTCACCCAACCCCGCTTTTCGTCCCGCTGATGTTGAATTCGGTATGGATGGTGCACTCTATGTTTCTGATTTCTGTAGTCCAATTATTGGTCACGCTCAGCACCCAATGCGTGATCCGCATTGGGATCACGATTACGGACGTATTTGGCGAATCGTTCACACAGGGAAGCCAATTGTCAAGGATTGGCCAAAAATTGAAGGAGCTCCTGCAAAAGAACTGTGCCAACTTTTACTGCACGAACAAAACATAGTCCGCCACCATGCCCGCATAGAATTGCGTAAACTTATAAATTCAGGAACTGACTTGTTGGACGAATGGTTAAAAAGCATAAGCGGTTCACCTAAGTATCTGGAAGGAGTCCTGGAAGTGATTTTTATCCGAGAAGGGCTGAATCAAGCCAGTCCCAATTTAATCCAGAAACTACTTACATCTGAGAACCCACTCCTTCGTGGCGCAGGGGTTCAGGCTCTACGTCAACAAGCAGACCGTATTGATGATATTGGAGAAATACTTTCTCCGCTAGTGAACGACCCGCATCCACGAGTTCAAATCGAAGTTATCGATGCTGTCGCACACTTACGGCCAACCCATCCAAATTTAGATTTAATTTTGGCAAGCATACAACCTGCAAATAAACATGTTAGTGACTCATTAGCCTATCTTGATTTTGGAACCGAGCCGGCTAAGGGGCGTAGCGTTCCAGTTTTAGAGGTCACTCCTCAATCTCAGCTAAAGACTTGGCAATACTTAGGTGAAAATGGGGAGAATAAACCTGTTGCCATGCAGTTGGGCCGGACAAAATTACCAGGAGCCGGTTTATTTCGCACATTTGTTCACTCCAAAAAACAACAATCCGCGATCATCGCGATCAATCACAAAAACCTAAAGATCAGGGTTAACGATGTTTTGAAGTTCAGTCAAAACTCACTGTGGAGTGGCGACCAACAAGTCAATGTGGAACTTATAAACGGATTGAATGTAATCGAAGTTCAATTAAACAAAGGGCGGCGTGCCGGTGGAATTATGCCTCCGGTTTATCTGTATGATCCAGCAGGGCAGGTTTTAGACAACACCAGTTATCCGGACAATTTGGAAATCTTTCAAGAGTCAGCAGCAGAATACGAAAAAATGATCGCCGAACGCGGAAATCTTCTTTTCGTCCAGGCAGCGGCAGGTCTTCAATTCTCGCCAACAGAAATGTGCGTCACCCCTGGCAGCAAGGTCCGCCTGGTTTTTGATAATCCCGATATCATGATGCATAATTGGGTACTGCTCAAACCTGGCAGCCTGGAGGAAGTTGGCTCCTTGGCTGACAAGCTTGCTTCCCAACCTGACGGTATGGAAAAAGAGTATCTTCCCGATAGCGATAAAATCCTCGTTGCATCCAAACTACTAGGACCAAAAGCTAAGCAGGAACTTGTATTTACCGCACCGTCTGAGCCGGGCGAATATCCCTACACTTGTACTTTCCCGGGACATTGGCGCATGATGAAGGGTGTACTAACAGTAGCAAAACCGGCACCCGCAAAGAAAGTAACTGAGTCTCCACCCGCCACAAAATCGGTTACTAAAGCGATTGGCGACAGCGTGATGTTTGAAACGACCTCATCACCCAACGGTTTCAAAACGCTCAAACTACCTGCAAAACCAGCGGGTAAAATTGTCGCGAACCGAAATACCAATAACGATCCAATTACCATACTCACCGACCGCAAACTTAGCCAGGGGTTTGGTCCCGTGTTTGCCAACGGTATCAAGAACGGTGCCTATCGCATGGATCTTGGCAAAAAACAGCCAGTGTCGGCCGTCACGAGTTGGTCATTCAAACAATCCGGGAGCAGAGGGAATCAGCTGGTAACCATTTACGGCAGTGCCAATGATACCGATCCCGGTTGGGATTTCTCGGATACGAAAAAATATACCAATCTCGGTACCATTAGCACTGATGGTCAGAAGATCGATCAATATACCGCTCTTTCGCTACGCTCAAAACCGGACACAAATCTTGGCGACTTCCACTGGATAGCCTGGCATGTTTCCCCGGTCACAAAGCTGAATGAGAACACAGCGTTCCAGGAATTGGCCGTTGAGATTGGTCAGAAAAAGATAGCAAAGGCAGCCAAAAAGCCAGCAGAGAAAAAGTCAAACACCCAACCTAATGTTATCTTAGTTATAACAGATGACCAAGGCTGGGCCGAGGTTGGCTTCAATGGTAACGAGATGATCCAAACGCCTAATATCGATCGCTTTGCCACAGAGGGTCTGCAACTCTCGCGGTTTTATGTATCACCAATGTGTACACCCACCCGATCATCCCTGATGACCGGTCGGTATCACTACCGCACTGGCGCTCACGATACCTACATCGGCCGCACGAATATGAATCCTCAGGAGACCACCATCGCCGAGGTGTTTGCCGATGCTGGCTACCGCACCGGTATCTTCGGCAAATGGCACTTGGGTGAAAACTACCCCATGCGTGCTCAGGATCAGGGCTTCCACGATGTCGTTGTCCACGGTGGCGGTGGGCTGGGGCAATTTGCCGACTACCCGAGAAATTCCAACTACAGCCCCGTTCTACTCTACCAGGATACCTACAAACAATCCGATGGCTATTGCACCGATGTGTTCATTGATGAATCGATCCGGTTTATTAAAGAGAACAAAGAAAAGCCGTTCTTTTGCTATGTTCCGCTCAACGCACCGCACGCACCATTCACTGTCGATCAGGAATACAGTGGTCGCTACCAAGGCAAGATCAAAGAGGGAGGTCGCAAGTGGACGCCGGACATCTATGGGATGATCACTCAGATGGACGAAGCATTCCAGCGCCTGTTGGATACCGTGAAGACCCAGGGACTGGAGGAGAATACCATCGTCATTTTTACCACCGACAATGGACCTAACTCTACCTACTTCACTGCAGGTCTCAAGGCGCGTAAGGGCAGTGTCTATGAAAACGGCTTTCGGGCGCCATTCGTGATTCGCTGGCCAGCCGCTATTGAGAGTGGACGTAAGCTAAGCGATCCCGCTATGCACATCGACCTACTACCAACTCTGGCTCAGGCTTGTGATATCCCGATACCTAAAGATCTGCAACTCGATGGCCAGAACATCTTGCCTCTACTCACCGGTGAAATCGAAAAACTAGACGAGCGATTTATCTTCATGCAGCACAATCGTGGCAATGTACCGCTGAAATATAAAAATGGCATGGCTCGAAAAGGCTCATGGAAAGTGGTGGGCAACAAAGGCACTCCAGAGGGATTTGAACTGTATCATATCGATAACGATCCTGGAGAGACCAACAACCTCGCAGCCAAACACCCGGAAAAGGTAAAGACTTGGGTGGCCGAGTATGAGAAATGGTTTGACGATGTCACCGCTGATTTGATGGCAACAGAAGGCACTCCGCATCCCTTTGAGCTAAATCCAACCCAGCCCTATGACTACCGACTGACATGGCAAGATTGGTATGGAGATAAGACCGGATGGAGCTCTAGAAACTACGGCAAGTGGCATGTCACCAACCCCGGCCTGATCGACAAATTCGACATCACCATTCGCACTACCCGCGATACCTATGGCCGACCATCAGAGTTGAAATTCATTTGGCTCGATCAGGAAAAGAGCATGAAATTTGATCGTACCCCGGATCAGATTTCGCTAGAAGATATCAAGCTCAAGAAAGGCACAGGTTGGATGGAGGCCCAGCTAATCATCGATGAAAAAGTCCAATGCGTGCAGGAAATATTAATCCGACCACATGGTATGGAAAGCGTGATTAAATTCCCGGAAGCGAGTCCACTGCGAAGAACCTCAAAGTCGAGCACCACACTGCCGAAACTAACATCGCACCCACTACCTGAAGAGGTCAAAGGTCAGTATGTTAGGATCGAACTACCCGGCGGTGCACGCACCCTTTCGTTAGCCGAGGTAATGGTCTTTGAGAAAGGCGTCAATAAAGCCCTCAATCAGAAAGCCTCGCAGTCTTCAATTGCTTTTGAAGGGAAACCGGGATTTGCTGTTGATGGAAACACCAACGGCGACTACCACTCGGGCTCCACGACCCATACCGATAATTCTAGGCCCAATCCCTGGTGGGAGGTCGACCTGGGCAAAGTCATAGACATTGACGAAATTGTGATCGCCAACCGCACCGATTCCAATGGCGCACGGTTGGAAGGCTTTACTTTGAAAGTTCTTAATGCCAAGCGCGAAGAGGTTTTCACGAATATACAAACCCCACAGTCGAGCGCCATCCAGTTCATCAAAGATGGCGTCAAAACCTCAACGAAACTCCAGACAAAACCCACTGCGAAAGCAAAAAGTAGCGAACGGTCTCCGCACCAGTCACAAAGCAATGAGCCAACTCATCCGCTTGTCTACGAAGGCAAGTCCGGCCCGGGGTTAGGTAAACATATCGTCTTCCTGGCCAACGATCACGAATATCGTTCCGAGCAAACCTGCCCGGCCATCGCCCGAATGCTGGCGAAGCACCATGGATTTCGTTGCACGGTTTTGTTTGGGCTAAATGACGATGGGCATATTCATCCGGGCGGAAGAACCGTGCCCGGTCTCGAAGCACTCAAAGACGCCGACATGCTGTTTCTCTTCAGCCGGTTTATGAATTTGCCGGACGAACAGGTAGATCATCTAGCAGATTACTTTGAAAGAGGTGGCCCTGTCGTTGCACTACGGACGTCATCACATAGTTTCAACGGCCAGTCCGGAAAGTGGGCGAAGTTGAATTTTAACTACAAGGGCGATGATTATCCAGGTGGACTTGGCCAAAATATTGTTGGCGTAACCTGGACTGATAATAAAAATGGTGGCCAGGGGCATTATGGTGGCAATCATTCACAGGGCTCCCGAATCACCCTTGTAGAATCCGCCGCCAGCCATCCCATTCTCAGCGGTGTCGGGGAGATGCATGGTTACTCCGGGGCCTATAGTTCATCAGTGCCTCCCGGTGCCACTTCATTGATTGAATTGCAGGTGTTGAATTCATTTCACCCTGGTGGTGAACCGGCCAAAAACAAACCGATCAAGACGGCAGGCTGGTACAAAAATGCCTATACCGCTCCTTCCGGCACAGAGCAAAAAGCCCGGATCGTCTACACACCCTTCGGTGCCTCAGAAGACATTCTGGACGAAAACATGCGACGGTTTTTGACCAACGCCAGCTTCTGGGCATTGGGCATGGAAAAGCAGATCACGCCGGAACTTGAGGTAAGCCTGGTCGGTAAATACCGACCCAGCCCCTACAGTACAGGCAGTCTCTATTTCAAAGGAGTTTCACCCAGCCAACTCGCAGGGTGGGAAAGTGCCATCATGCCTTCAAGCGCTGAACTGGTCGGCGTCGATCAGCAAAGTGAAAAAGGCAAACAGCGAATCGAACGCATATTTAAAAATCGCCCGGAGATGGCGGCAGATCTTTTCGGACACCAGAAACCAAGCCCAAAGGCGAAAACGGATGAAGCCAAGCCAGCGGAAACAAAAAAGGCAGCAAACGCTGGTCTACCTGCGAACACTAGCGGTCAGTATGTTCGAATCGAGCTACCAGGTGAGAACCGTACGCTTTCGCTGGCCGAGGTTCAGGTTTTTGATCAAGGTCGAAATTTAGCCTTAGACTCTCCAGCAATCCAGTCGACTATCGCTTTCAGCGGCGATCCTAAACTAGCAGTCGATGGCATCTTAGATGGCCACTATACCTCAGGCTCAGTGACCCATACCAAAACTCAGGTAGACCCCTGGTGGGAGATGGATTTTGGAAAGTCGGTGAATATCGAAGAAATCGCTATCTACAACCGGACCGATGGCCATGCCCAGCGGCTGGATGGTTTCACCCTCAAGGTGCTTTCGCCAGAAAGGAAAGTTGTCTTTAAAAAGATGGGGCATCCACAGAGTGATTTGATTTCTTTTATAAAAGCAGGCGTCAAATCATCGAAGGTGACACCGAAGTCCAGTAGTACGAAAGACTCGTTAACGAAATCCACTCGAGGTGCTGGCGCACATCTATTTATCCTAGCCGGTCAGTCCAATATGGTCGGTCTCGATCCAAATATCTCGTTTATCCCTGCGGTCAATGAAGCTTTCGGCAAAGAGAAAGTCATTGTCGTCAAAGACGCACACAATAGCCAATCCATCCGACGATGGGTGAAAGGCTGGAGATCGGTACAAGGTACGCCTGTCAAGAACAGTGGAGATCTTTACGATCGAATGCTTGAAAAAATCAGCCAAGCCATCTCAGGAAGAACAGTGGAAACTGTTACACTTGTCTGGATGCAGGGCGAAGCTGACGCAGCAGGTAACCAAGTTGGCGTTTATCAATCCAGCCTCGATCGCTTACTGAAGCAATTAAAGAAGGATCTGGATAAAAAAGAGGTTCGTTTCGTTCTGGGGAGACTCAGCGACTACAGCCTCGACAGTAATAAACATCCCGAGTGGCAAGACATGCGCGATCTGCAAGTAGCCTACGCAGAAGCAACGCCTCTGGGTGCCTGGGTCGATACCGACGACCTCAATAACAAAACCAGGGATGATAAACCATTAAACGATGTTCACTACACCAAAGATGGCTATCGAATATTTGGCCAAAGACTAGCCCAGGCTGCGATCGAAATGCTCGATCCGAAATCGGAACTCACCTTTCCCGGCGAAAAGAGAAACTTCCGGGGCTATGTTCGCTACAGCGGCATCGAGACCGAGCACGGACATTTCTCTGTGGTTTGCCCGAAAAAAACCGCTCCCGGTCGCCCATGGTTGTGGCGCAGTCTTTTCTGGGAAGCGATCCAGCAATTTAGCAATGCCGATCTGAAACTGGTCGACGAAGGCTACCATGTCGTGCTCGCACACGGCGATGTCGCCGGTCATCCTAAAGGCAATCCCAATATCGATGCCGCCTACGAAATGGTGACTAGTGAGTATGGATTCTCCAAAAAATGCTCCATGGCCTCGATGAGTCGCGGTACCCTTTCCCTATTTCGCTGGGCAAACAGTAATCCTGAGAAAGTCGAGAGTATCTATGTCGACAATGGTGTCTGCAATGTTCTCAGCTGGCCAGCAGGGTTGCTGGTACCGGGTAATAACTCCATCGCCAGTGGTGCACCGGCCTCGTGGGAAGATTTCAAAAAGAAATATGGTTACACCAGCGATGCAGAGGCACTGAAAACCAAGGAAAATCCGATCGACCTTCTTGAGCCACTTGCCAAAGCAGGAGTGCCAATTATTACCGTCTGCGGAAATAAGGACGGAGCCGTCCCCTATGAAGAAAACGATGCCATTCTCGAGCAGCGCTATAAAGCGCTAGGCGGCAACATCCGCGTAATCGTCGAGAACAAAGGCCACTCTCATGGCATGAAAGACCCGACGCCGGTACTTGAATTTATTCAAAAACATACCCGGGCAACCTTGGAGAAATCAGCCACCAAACAACCGAAAAACGCCTGGATCATCGATAACGACGCCGACTGGGCGCTGGCAGCCAGCGACCACACCAATCTACATATTGCCGACGGAATGGCCACCCCCACCGCCAAAGAAGCCACCTATCGTAGCAAATTGAAAGCCTTCGACAAACCACGCTCGCTCAAATCGATCACCATCGATCAGTCACCCGTCTGGCAAAACTGGGAACCGATCAAGAATCTCGGACCTAGCAATCTCGGCGATGCTCCGGTGATGGTAACAGTAGGCCCCGATAACTACTGGATGTTTGGACGCTACGGCGGCAAAGGAAAGAAGGGCTTCAAAGCGGAAGACGCCAAGCTGGAAGGTTTCGATATTCCGCTGAAGACCACGCCATTCCCGAATCAATACGATGCTCCGGGCGGTCTTAAACCAGGTAAAGGCGGCTACCATGCCTGGCAAAGTAAAGATATGCTCAACTGGGTGCATCACGGATCCGTCACCGAAAGTTTTTCCAGTTGGGTCACCACCGCTGAATACGCCGATGGTAAATTATACATTTACTACGACTACCCCAACGACCAGGATCCGCACCTCTACATCGATGACAACCTCACTGATGGCATCCCTGGCAAGAACATGGGTATAGCCTTCGAAGATCCCTCTCATGGATCCGATTGTACTTTCATCCGCGACCTCGAAGGCAACTTCCATGTCATCTACGAAGATTGGAGCCCGATTAATGCCAGTAAACATTCATGGGATTCACCCTTAGCGGGCCATGCCATCAGTAAAGACGGTATCGGAAACTTCAAGATTGTAGCACCGGCTGTAGACGAACGCACCAATCCAACGGGGAGGTCCGCCGAATACCCCCATCCTCACTGGCACGCGACCATGCCTGAGAAATTCCCTGCCAAAAAAGCTACTAAGGATGTGCCGGAACATCGAATCAAAAAGGGTGAGGCCAAGGCCTACGGCCAATATGAAATTCACGAACCTGAGCAGGACGCCTTTGGCGACTGGGCGTCTATTTGTATTGGTGGTCAATACTACCTATTCGCTGATTTCCACCCCGCCAATGACAAGATCAGAGTCGGTTGGTTCACCTCAGATGCTATCGATAAGCCCTTCACCTTCTGCGGAGAAATAGGTAAGGGACACCCAGATCCCGATATCATGTTTGCCGAAGGTAAGTTCTACCTCGCGACTCAACAGTCTAATGACTACATTAGCACTGGTCCATGGGTAGAAACCGTCGAAGTACGAGTCGGCGTCGACACCAACAACGATGGAAAAGTCAACCAACGGACTGATTGGCAGGAGGTAAAGGAAAGTTATGACTACATGGAGGGTTTTTCAAAACAAGTATCAAAAACCGCTGCGAAACTCGATCTATCGAAACTGCCACAGGGTTACGGGTTCCAGTTTGAAGTGCGGTTGACTGACTCCACTGAAAACCCGTCAAAGCCGATCCTTGATACCGCTTCAATGATGTTTGAGTAATGATCTGCTCGGCACTCGAAAGGATAATCCTTACTAGGACAATGGCAGCTAGCTTCTTCCCAGAGCTTTATGAACCATTTCTTATGGATTTAAAACCGGCATTCTCGAAAAAGAAAACCCAACCTTCAAGGTACTGACTAGAAAAATTATGAGACTGTTCCTTCTAACCTGTCTGGGAGTTGCCGCTGTGCTGCTCCCGTCTTTCGCAAAATCCGAAGAAAGCCGCCCACCGAATTTCGTCATCGTCTTTGTCGATGATCTCGGCTACGCCGATTTAGGCTGCTTCGGTTCGCCGAATATCAAAACCCCTCGATTGGATACTTTGGCTACAGAAGGTATGCGTTTTACCCATTTTTACGCCCAGCACATTTGTGGCCCTTCACGTGCCGCTTTGATGACCGGGTCTCATCCTCAACGGGTCGCGGAACCGGGCAATGTAAAAGAAATCCATCCGGTTCTTCATACCGAGGAAATCACCGTTGCCGAGGTATTGAAAACCAAAGGCTATGCTACCGGTTGTTTTGGCAAGTGGGACCTGGCCAGGCATTCGCAAAAATCCTTCATCCCTGAACTGATGCCAAATCATCAGGGGTTTGACTATTTCTATGGTACCCCTTCGAGCAACGACAGTTTCGTCGATATCTATCGAAACGAAAAGCTGATTAAAAGAAAGGCTGATATGTCAATGCTAACCCAAAATCACACCGATGAGGCCATTCAGTTTATCGAGAAACATCGCGAAGAACCCTTCTTTGCCTATATACCCTATTCCATGGTTCATACCCGCCTCGATGCCTCCCCCGACTTCAAGGGTAAATCGCCTCGTGGCCTTTACGGCGACTGTGTCGAGGAGATCGATTTCAATTGCGGGCGAATTATCGATACCTTAAAAAAGCACGACCTGGTCGACAATACCTACTTCCTTTTCACCAGCGACAACGGTCCTTGGTTGATTAAAAATAGAGCCGGCAAAGGCGACGGTCATCTACCATTGCACCACGGCGGCTCCGCCGGCCCTCTACGCAGCGGCAAAGTCTCCACCTGGGAAGGCGGGGTTCGAGTACCGACTATCCTCTGGGCACCCGACCGCGTCCCGGCCGGAACCTCCTGCGACAAGATTGCCGCCACCATTGATATCCTACCCACATTTGCCGGTCTAGCCGGAGCTGAAGTACCGTCCGATCGCGTTCTCGACGGGATCGATATCCAACACCTCTTCAAGGGAGATTTCGATCAGGCAGACAAAAAGCGCTACTTTCGGTACTACTTTATTAATTCACTACAAGCCGTCCGACAGGGCAAATGGAAGCTGCATCTACCTCGCCCTGCGAATCCCAAGTGGTTAGGCAGATTTTCTAAAAACCCACACATCGCAGAAAAAGACTGGACCGGTTTCGAAGAGCCATTTCTCGTGGACCTCGAAGCCGACCCCGGTGAGACCTCAAGCGTGGCCAAAGTCAATCCCGAAGTCGTAGCCCAACTACTAACACTAGCCGAAGAAGCCCGCGCCGATATAGGCGATTACAACCGTGTCGGTGACAACATGCGCTTCTTCGACCCCATGGATAATCGTCCGGAAACGCCAAACTATGTAACTCTGACCCCGAGACCAAAGAAGAAACCGAGCCCGGCGAATAAGAAATAATCACTCATCCCCTGACGCAATAGTCGAAAATAGATGGTGAATGTTCGAGAATCATGAAAGAAATGCAGGAGCCGGAACACACGATTTCGATTTACGATAACCAAAAAAATTAATTCAAACAATTATCATGATTATACGCACGCTAACTATCGTTATTAGTCTATTTGCAGCTACAAGCCTCTGCTCCAAAGAATTTCCCAATATAGTCCTGATTTTCGCTGATGACCTTGGTTACGGCGATGTTGGATGCTACGGAGCTACTAAGGTTCAGACGCCAAACATTGATAAACTGGCATCAGATGGACGCCGGTTCACCGATGCTCACTCGGCCTCAGCGGTTTGCACACCTTCGAGATATGCGCTTTTAACCGGTCAATATCCGTGCACAGCTAATGATGGGCGGGGGATCTGGGGGCCGTGTCATCCAAATCGAAGTCTGATCATTGACACGGATCAGTTGACGATCGCAAAGGTTCTAAAGAATGAAGACTATGACACTTCGTGCTTTGGAAAATGGCACTTGGGTTTTGGAACCAAAGAAACCAATGACTGGGAAGAGCCGATTCGTCCGGGGCCACAGGACTTGGGTTTTGATTACTACTTTGGTGTCCCGGTCGTGAACAGTGCCCCGCCCTATGTCTATATCGAGAATGATAGGGTTTTTGGCATAACGGCCGATGATCCGCTCATTTATTATGGTAGAAATTCTAAAAATAAGGTTACTCCAATCACTCCGCTACAAACAGAACATGGTAGCCGAGTTCCCAACTGGTTTGGCGGAGCGAAAGAAGCTCATAAGATCTACAACGATTTCTCTATCGGAACAACCCTGACTGAGCGTGCCTGCCAATGGATAACCGATCGTAATGATAATCCGTTTTTCCTCTATCTATCTACGACCAATATTCACCACCCCTGCACCCCGGCCAAACAATTCCAGGGAACCAGTCAATGCGGCCTCTACGGCGACTTTATTCACGAGTTGGACTGGATGGTTGGCGAGGTAATGAAAACACTCGAGACGAAGGGCGTCGCCGACAATACCTTGGTGATCTTTACCAGTGATAACGGCGGAATGTTCAACGAAAACGGGCAGGACGCTTTTAAATACGGCCACCAGATCAATGGCAAACTGCTCGGCTTTAAGTTTGGAGCCTGGGAAGGCGGGCATCGAGTCCCATTCATTGCCAGATGGCCAGGAAAGATTGAGGCAGGGACCACTTCGGATCAGTTGGTTTGTAACATCGATATGTTGGCAACTTTCGCTTCGCTATCCGGTCAAGTACTACAAGAGGATGTGCGGGCAGACAGCGTTGATATACTACCTGCTTTAGTAGGTAATCCTGAGAAACCAGTGCGCGATCAATTGGTGCTGGCTCCGGTCAGGCCCTCACATCTTTCTCTTCGGCGAGGGAAATGGATGTTTATCGATGCCAGAAATGAAGGTGGCTTTGGCGGCGTCAAGCCGGGCGGGCACGGTTTCGCTGGAGCAGCTGCAGCCAATTTTGTTGGCAAATCGAATAGCGATATCTCTGAAGTCGGTAAAATGAAAGCCGAAGCACCAGCGGCACAACTTTACGACCTGGAAAATGATGTCTATCAGACCCAAAATCTCTATAATGACTATCCCGAAATCGCTCATGAAATGCGTACCATTCTGAATACCTACAAGTCCAAGCGGAAATCAAAACCTGCAATCGCTGGAACCGGTTTAACCAGAAACGCTGCGCCAAAGATTCCGGCTAAGCCAAGTAAACAAAGCGTGTGCCTCGATTTCGAATCCGGAAAACTTACCCCTTGGAAAGTCGTTGACGGAGAATTTGCCCATTTAATCGGAAATAGAGAATTTTTCTTTACCGGTGCAGAATTTAACAAGCAAGGCAAACATTACCTGACTACACTCGAGACCAGTGCTACCGAAGACACTCGAACCGATGTGCAGACAGGAGTGGTCATATCACCCTTGTTTATTGCCAAACCCGGTACCATGACATTCCGGATCGGTGGTGGTGGCGGCACAAAGACCTATATTGCTCTTTGCTCTGAAGATGGTGCGGAAATGCTGAAAGCCAGTGGAGCGGGTGGTCATCTCATGCAAAAGGCGGCATTTGATATCACGCCTTACGCAGACAAAAAGATTTTCCTCAAGATCGTTGATCAATCAAAGGGCAGCTGGGGGCATATCACCGTCGACCATATTGAATTTGATGGCGAGGTTCTGCCAGACTATGCCAAATAAAATCAATAATCGAAAAGATGAGACTTGAATGACTGGATAAAACCCCAAAACTCATCCACGCCGAGTCTAGTTAATATAATATTATATTTTTGAGTAATCCACTGTAACTAAAGATCAAAAATGCTGAATCTAATTTTCCCACCTGTGATCTATTTTTTAACAACTTTTCTTTACCTGCATGGTGGAGATGTAAAATTAAAAGGGAGTCGTCCAAATATTATTCTCATATTAACTGACGACCAAGGAATGGGGGATTTAAGTTGTATGGGTAATCCAGTTTTGAAAACCCCGGAGTTAGATAAATTATACGCTAAATCTATCCGATTTACTGATTTTCATGTAAGTCCTACTTGTGCTCCAACAAGAGGTGCACTGATGAGCGGACGTCACCCTTTTGAAATTGGCATCTCTCATACGATAAGACGTAGAGAAAGGATGGCACTCCAAGTTGTAACGCTGCCTCAAGCATTACAAAAAGCTGGCTACAGAACTGGACTATTTGGAAAATGGCATCTTGGGGATGAAAAAGAATATCTTCCGCAAAACCGTGGATTCCACGAAGTTTTGATGCACGGGGCAGGCGGAATAGGTCAGAATGGTTTGGGAGATTTTGAAGAAAATTCGGATAATACCTATTTTGACAGTGTTTTACTGCATAACAAAAAAGTCGTTAAAAGTAATGGCTTTTGCACAGATGTTTTTTTTAACCAAGCATTAACTTGGATTAGAGATCAATTGGAGACTAAACCTCCATTTTTTGCATATATTTCACTCAATGCGCCTCATGGTCCAATGATCGCTCCTGAATTATGGAAAAAACGTTTCCTTGATCAGGGATACGACGAAAAGACAGCGGCTCGCTATGGTATGATCGAGAATATAGACTATAATTTTGGTTTCTTAAAAAGGAAACTTAGTGAGTGGAAAGCGCTCGAAAAAACTTTAATTATTTTCATGACAGATAACGGAATGTCGATGGGAGCAATCCAACAAAATGGAAAACGTTTATTACCATATAATGCTGGGTTACGGGGTGGAAAAAACAGTCCAGACGAAGGAGGAACTAGAGTACCCTGCTTTTGGTATTGGAAAGATAAGATTAAGGAAGGAACAGATATAAAAGCCCTCACTAGGCATATTGATATATATAAAACATTTTGTGATTTAGCGGGAATTGAGATTCCTAAAAGCAAATTACCACCACGAGGACGATCTCTTCTTCCACTGATAAAAAATCCATCTACCCCTTGGGAGGACAGGCAAATTTTTATCCATTGCGGCCGTTGGGATGATGGCAGAAAAAATAAATTATCAAGAGAAGAAAATCGTTACAGGAAGTGTGCCATCCGAACGTCAAGGTGGCGACTTGTAGACAATTCCAAACTGTACGACATATCAGCAGACCCTGGACAATTGAAAGATGTGGCAGAGGATTATCCAGAGGTTATCAGTGATTTGAATCAAAAGTACGATAGATGGTGGGATTCCACATCCCCTTTTCTTGTCAACGAAGGACTTTCAAGTGTATCTCGAGGAGATCACATGATGCACAAACTAAGTTTAGCACAATCTAAAAACGGCAAATTCCCATTACTTCAGACCTCCATCCAAGAAAGTAAAAAAAATAAGTTTGTTCATTCGGATAAAGAAAAACCCAATTTCGTAGTTTTTTTAGCGGATGATATGGGATGGGGTGACTCCGCAACCTATGGTCACTCAATCATCAAAACCCCCAATCTCGATAATCTCGCTTCGCAGGGAGTGAAGTTTACGCAATTCTACTCAGCCAGCGGCGTTTGTTCACCATCCCGCTCGGCGATTCTAACCGGCCGCACTCCTTACCGAAACGGTGTGTGGCGCCATCTGTCCGGCATGCACCCGGCCTACTTGCGGGATTCGGAAGTTACCTATATCGAGTTGCTTAAGGAAATCGGTTATCAGACCTGTCATATCGGTAAATGGCATCTCAGTTCCAAGCCTCAGTTTAACAATCCAGAGTTCCCCTCCCCCACCGAACACGGTTATGACTACTGGGTTTATACCCATAACAACGCCGATCCCAGCCACAAGCAGCCGGAGAACTTTTTGCGGATGGGTGAGCCCGTTGGCAAGGTCGATACCTATTCCGCTCAGTTTGTAGCAGACGAGGCGGTGAAGTGGCTGGAGCAGCGCAACGAGGACCAACCGTTCGCCTTGTCGGTATGGCTGCATGAACCCCATACTCCAATTGCCACCCACCCAAAATTCGAAGCAATGTATGAAGGGGAAAAATACAAGCGCTACTACGGCAATATCACCCAACTCGACGACGCTCTTGGTAGTGTAATGGCAGCCCTCGATAAAGCCGGAGAAAGGGATAACACAGTGTTTTTCTTTACTTCCGACAATGGCCCCTTACTGAACATGGGTGGCTCAGTTGGGGGTTTACGTGGGGCCAAGCGTAGTGACCATGAAGGCGGGATTCGCGTTCCCGGAGTGGTGCGCTGGCCAGCAAAGATTGCCGCGGGCACCACTAGCGATATTCCAGTAATTGGTACTGATATTTTCTCAACGGTTTTGGATATCGTCGGCATCGAGCCGCCTGCTGATCGTACTATCGATGGGGTCAGCATGATTCCTGCATTTAGCGGGAAATCGCTGGAACGTAAAATTCCTCTATTTTGGAGGACGCATGTTTCAGGAGCAGACAACCGTGTGGCTCTACGCATCGGTGATTGGAAGATCGTCGGCAATGATACCATGACTGAGTTCATGCTGTTTGATATTCAAGAGGATTGGAAAGAAGAAAATAACCTCGCAGGGCAAATGCCGGAGAAGCTCAAGGAGCTAAAGAAAATTCTGTTTGAAGTGTGGGAAAATATCGAGCAGCAAGGCCCGAAGGAATGGTGGCTGAACGAACGTCAAAAACCAGTGAAAGGTGCGAAGCTCAATTATTAATAATGGATTCAAAAATACTTCTTATTTTTTTTCTTTTATTTTTCTTACCAAGAATCCATGCAGATAAATCCTATCCTAATGTCGTCTTCATCATTACCGACGACCAGGGATACGGCGATCTCGGCTTCACCGGAAACCCAATAATACAAACCCCTCACCTCGATCAACTGGCAAAGGAATCCGTTTGGTTGACTGACTTTCATGTGGCTCCTTCCTGCTCTCCTACTCGATCTTCTTTATTAACCGGTCGCTGGACTAATCGCACTGGTGTCTGGCATACTTTTTTTGCCCGTGCGATGATGTATGAAGACGAGGTTACCCTAGCGGATCATTTTCGTGCAGCAGGATATTCAACAGGCATGTTTGGCAAATGGCACTTGGGAGATCATTACCCCTATCGTCCCCAAGATCGTGGCTTTGATGAAGTCTACTGCATCAAGGGTGGTGCCATCGGAGTGACTGCGGACTATTGGAACAATGACTACTTTGATGACCACTACTATCATAACGAAAAAGTAGTCAAGGCATCGGGGTACTGTACCGATGTCTTTTTTGAAGAAAGCTCACGTTTCATTCGCAAACAAGTGGATGCAAAAAAACCTTTTTTTGCCTACATATCCACCAACGCACCACATAAGCCATGGATTTGCCCGCCTAATTACTCGGCACTATATCCAAAGCATTCTAAGGCTGCCGCCGCGTTCTACGGCATGGTAACTAACATAGACGCAAATATCGGTAAGTTGCGAGAAATGCTAAAGGAACTAAAAGTGGAGCATAATACCTTGTTCATCTTTACCACTGACAATGGTTCAGTTGGCCCCAAGAAATTCAATGCAGGAATGCGGGGAGGAAAGATTAGTCCTTATGAAGGCGGACATCGAGTACCATTTGCAATACACTGGCCTGCGGCTGGCTATATTAAGCACACGGCCGTGAATGAATTGACCCATATGGTCGATGTATTGCCCACACTTTTGGAACTATGCAGGCTTCCAGTCGCCAGGGAATCTCTCGATGGGCGATCCATCGTGAATTTACTCGATGGCAAGGGGGACGATTCATTCGATTGGGAAAAGCGCATCGTGGTCTCCGATTCGCAACGTATTCAGATCCCAAAAAAATGGAAAGACTCTGCTGTGATGCAAGGCAAGTGGCGTTTGGTCAAAGGTACTGAACTCTATCATGTAGGTAACGATCCGGGCCAGAAGAACAATATTGCCGAGAAGCACCCTGAACAATTTAGTAAGATGCGTGATTGGTATGAAAATTGGTGGGCTGAACTGAAACCCTCCTTTACTCGAACTTCCGAAATCTATATCGGCAGTGATGAAGCTGCAGAAGTAAATCTTACCGCATTACAATGGATCGATGCCCCGCCCCCATGGAACCAAGGCATTATTCGTGGAGGACCGAGCATTAAACAGAGAGGTAAGAAGAAGTTGCCTAATCCAAAAAAGTTCTCCGGCTATTGGGCGGTTAATGTCGATAAAGCGGGGAGCTATATCTTTGAACTACGTCGCTGGCCCAAAGAATCGGGTTTAAAAATCCTTGAAGGCACTTCTGCAAACCTTTCAAAATTTGATTGTTTGCCCAGCTACTCCGCGGTAGCGGGAACTGCACTGCCAATTTCTTTCGCAACGCTTCGAATCAACGGTGAAGAAATTGAAAAGAAGTCTGTTCGGGAAAGTGATGAATCGATCAAATTTACCCATAAACTAAATGAAGCTTCTTATAAATTTTCCCCATTTTTCACGATACAAATTAAGGACATGGAGCACGAAATCGGCTGCTACTACTTATCTGTGAAATCTGCGGAATTAAATTAGTGCAATTGATTAAGTAAATCTGTGTATGTTTTTTCTGCTTTATCCTCAATGTTATACATTGGCATTTATCATACCAAAACGCATATAGTGCCTACTTGTTTGTAAACAGGAACGAGTTGTTGCACAAAATGGCCCAACATAAAAAAACGCCTAAGGCAAATTCCTTCACATTCCATTTTTCGAGATTAGGAGTTTTTACTTACTTATTTCCATTTAAGCCGAGATCGCCATAGCCCATATCATCAGCCAGCATAAATATGATGTTTGGTTTATCGCTTTCCGAGGAAACAATTTGAATCGCGAAAAGACTGAAGAAAATGAAGGCTGTAAGGTCAAAGGATTTCATAAGAAGGTATTAATTTTATAGGGGTAAATTTAGAGCAATCACAACTTTTAATGAGAGACCTATTGCCCCGCCCCAGGCTTCCCTTTTCTATTCCCTCTGATTGTGTAAGCAGTCACTCCACGCTCCACCAGCATTTCTTCAAGACGTTTTGCCATGAGACTTGCCTGCTCGGGATTATCAAAAATCAAGTTATTCGATTGATAGGGGTCTGTTTTCAGGTTGTAGAGCTGTGGTGTTTTATCGCCCGGTTTCGCTGGCATCCAGCCTCCATCGCCAGCACCCGGAATATAAATCCAATCGCCTTTTCGCAAAGAGGTATGAGATCTTTTATGGGGTTGCAGGATCAGTTCATTACGGGCTGAAACAGGGTCATCCTCCATAAACAGGGCTAACTGATTTAAGCCATCACGAGCTTCGCTCGAACTTAGCTTCTGCTTAGTAATCGCTGCAAGAGTCGGCAATAAATCCATATTGGCAATAAGAGCATCTGATGTGCTTTTCGCTGGAATCTTATACGGCCAGCAGGCAATAAACGGAACCCGGTGCCCAGCTTCCCATACCCCAAATTTCCTCCCTTTCAATTTGCCATTGGGTGTATGTCCCGACGATTGCAACACATCGCCTTTGATTCCGTGAATAACTGCTCCGTTATCGCTGGTAAAAAGAAAGAGTGTATTTTCAAAAACTCCAAACCGTTCAACAGCTGAGATAAGCTCCCCTACCGACCAGTCGAGCTCCTGGACAAAGTCGCCCCGGAGGCCGGCCTCACTCTTACCGTGAAAATACGGGTGCGGTGTGATCGGATAATGAACATTGTGGCTGGCAAAATAGAGAAAAAAGGGTTGAGACTGTTTATTCATCCAGCTCAGTGCTTTCTGTGTCAATTTTTCTCCAATACACTCATCAATGTACAAATCATGAGCAGCTTTACCTCCTACCACGCTCGGCATTTTTTTATTTTTGGGTACCGCATGTTTGTTTGGATATTCCCGACTGTGGGTTTTCCCGCCTCGTTTGTAAATCAGTGGATCCGACGGGTCCAGTCCGACAATTCGTCGATTTTCCATATAGACAAAGGGAGGATGTGAATTAACAACAGGCAAGCCGAAAAAGTAATCGAAACCGACTTCGAGCGGACCGGGTTTAAGCTCCTTATTCCAGTCGGGTTTTAGTTTATCCCCAAACCCGAGATGCCATTTACCCACACAGGCCGTCAGATAGCCTTTGCGTTTTAAAAGGCTGGCAATCGTGGTCTTCTTCGGGTCGATTAGCAGCCTGTCTTCGCAAAAAACCGGGCTGTAATTATTTATGCGGAAAGGATACTCGCCCGTGAGCAAGGCATAACGTGAAGGTGTACACACCGCCGATGTCGAATGTCCGTCGGTGAACAACCGTCCCTCTTTAGCAAGACGATCAATATTCGGAGTACTGACTTTTGAGGCACCATAACAGCTCAAATCCCCATAACCGAGATCGTCAGCATAAATCAGGACAATATTCGGAAGTTTGGATTTTGCCGTCTTCGGTTTCATTTGGTCGAGTACCGAAACGGGTGGCGTTTGACCATTGACAATAATGGCCGAACAAACAGTAAGTAAGAAAGCAAACAGGTTTACTTTTTGATAGATGAACAACATGACTGTTTCCCTTCCTGTTTTTTACTTCAATGAAACTCTTTTGATTGGAGCAGGGTAAGGTGCGGGCTTCGGATCCGAGCGAGGCACGAGGTAGCGTGGGTCCGGCTTGATGCCTACTGGGGCACCCTCCAGAGGCCAGGCGAATTCCTCACTCGCGTCCCGATCGGAATGATTCAGCCGTGGCAACATAGCAGACCATTGATCCAACTTCTTGCGTAATCGTTTGGCAACCTTTGGATCGGACTGGACCCGATTGGTCAGTTCATACGGATCCTTCGCTAAATTAAATAACAGTTCCTGCTTGCTGGAACGCCATAGTTTCCAGTCGCCGAAACGCACTACCTGGGTATGCCAGAAATCCCAGAACATCGGTTCCGATCTTTCAATCTCAGTAACTCCCCCGGTCAATCGCGGAAGCAAATCCACCCCGTCAAACTCGTCAGGAATCACTCCGCCTCCGGCTTTGAGGGTTGTTGCGGTGAGATCGAGTGTGGTCACCATTTCTTCAATTATCGTACCTGGAATAATTTTGCCTTTCCAGTACGCAAACATGGGCACCCGGATCCCTCCCTCGAACAGGCTACCTTTCTCACCGCGCATGGGCACATTGTTCGATCCGTTCCAGACTCCGCCTCTTGCTCCCGGCATTCCTCCAGGCAGTCCCGGTTCGTCCCTGCCCATTTTACTTGGGGCTCCATTATCGCTGGCGAAGAGAACCATCGTATTCTCTTCAAGTCCGTGCTCACGAAGTTTGGCTATCACTCCACCCACTGCGTCGTCAATGGATTGGATCAGTGCCAGCCCCATCCTTCTGCGGTCATCTCTCCAATCATCGTAATGCGGATAATCGAGCTCGGGAAAATTCTGGTAATATGGATCGCTCTTCTTGATAAGCGGAATGTGCGGGCCGAACAGCGGCAGGTAGAGAAAGAACGGCTTATCTCCAGCCTGACTGAAGTCGATAAAAGATTCACCGTACTTACCCTGAAGGATCACACGATTGGCGATGCCTTTGGGCAAGCCTTTCCTTTCCTGATGCTCCACAGTCTTGCCATCGAGAGTAAGGTTGGTTGAACCGCTTTCCATAGAGCCAGTCCAGTAGTAGTCAAAGCCACGAGCCCATGGATCGTGCTTCGGGTTAGAGCTGTTCGACGGGCCTAGGTGCCACTTGCCGGAGAAGCCGGTTAGATAGCCTAGCTTTTTCATCCGGTCCGCTATGGTAAGAACTGGTTTGCCGGCCATATCCGTGCCTTTCGGATAAATACGGGGCATACGGCCACTACCCTCACCTGCATCGCTTTGGTTGTGGGGAAAAGCAAACTCATTCTGTACCCGTCCAATCATCAACCCGGCACGTGAGGGCACACATTGCGGAGCTGAACTGTAACCGGCTTTCATCAACGCTCCGCCACTGGCAAGCTTATCCATAACCGGAGTATCAACATGTTTATCGATCCCGAAGAGGCCCAGGTCCGTGTATCCATGATCGTCCGTGTAAATCAGAATGACATTGGGTCTCTTCGCCATAGCGGATAACATGATGGAGATCGCTGAGAAAAATCCTATGATTAAGTATTTTTTCATTATTAAAGTTTTTTGTTAGTTCAAAGATTAACCCGTCTTTTTTTAAAAGGTGAGAAATGTACTCTACTGGCAATCCCAAAGCCGGACAGAATCAAAAAGGATAATGCATTCGGGTCCACCTTTGAAGGTGAACCGGTGTTTTCCATTGGCCTTAGGATTTATGATTGTCACTTTTTCGTGCTCATAGGTATTTCCATGACCATTGACCAGTACCCGAATCTTCCCGAGCTCATATTCAACCACCAGATCGATCCATTTATTAAGGGCCATTTCAGATTCGGGCTCAAAGAAAGAGGGTCCGTCCAGAAGTTTTACCCGGTGCCCACCCTCCTTGACGATCCCCAAGTGGATCATATGATGCCCGATCTGAAAGGATGGGCGTCCCGGCGTAAGTTCCGGCTTGGCAAACTGATAGCGTAAATGCATCACAAATTTCTCAGGTATAAGGTTGATGTGGGCAACCGGTTCCAATCCGAGATGATGATCCCTTTTGAGAGCTTTCATCGCCTCCTCCTTGGATTGAAAAAGCGGTCCGATGATCAATTTACCATCTTCCATTTTCTTCCCTTTGGATTGCCCCCAAAACTCCCGGTTTAACTCACCATCAAAATTATCCGAGTAAATCAGCTTTCCCTTTTTGAAAAGCTCTGATTTGAACTCTGGTACTTCGGAATTTCGGGAAATCTTTTCCTCGCTAAGTAAGGCTAACTTGGCAACCCGTTCTTTCTCTATTTCGAAGCGTTCCTCGCCTAAGTCCCTTAGGTTAGCCGCTAATTGCACTCGTCCCTCCGTTAAAGTCGCAAGGTCATTCCTTTCTTTTCTCA
>ERZ887849.1295-NODE-1295-length-23979-cov-55.839074_pt1 | contig 23979 bp, 23 predicted proteins | sample MGYA00521267_ERZ887849 | MGnify/ENA primary metagenome ERZ887849 (study PRJEB32303, sample SAMEA104408601) | aquatic metagenome | biome: Brackish water; feature: Pelagic; material: water | place: Baltic Sea | collected 2014-06-06T16:11:00 | depth 2,863 m ... | reverse complement strand
CCGGTGGCGTGGATTGCGGGAAGACATGGGACGTTCGAACCGCCGAGCCGCTCCGGTGTAGCTATGAGCAAGGGCTTCGCCCTTGACCCGGTGGCGTGGATTGCGGGAAGACATGGGACGTTCGAACCGCCGAGCCGCTCCGTTGTCGCTATGAGCAAGGGCTTCGCACCGTGCCCCCATCATTTTGAGCCAGACTCAAGCAACGCATTTTTCGCGATTTACACCTCGGAATCAACCACGACCAGCGGCTTGATCTGGCCGGAATCGGCAATGTAGCCGTAAACTGTTTCGTTGCCAGTGTTGTGTCCCAGAACGGCACGCAGTGATTCTCCTTTGCGAATACTGCGGTAGATCAACATCTGAAAACGCCCGATGCGAGCCCTGAATGCTGCGGCATCAAAGCCCGTCAGCACGCGACGATCTTCCGTAACGGTAAGCCGATTCCAATCCGCGTCTGAACTGCTACGCTTGGGATTCCAGTCAAGCAGCAGTGGCAGAGTGACGCCTCCAACGCCTGAATCCGACAGCAGCAATTCTCCGTCAACACACTTGCAGTCGCCAGTGGCGTTGTACAGCCGATCGTCATTCAGCCAGGTTGGCGCAACGACAACATCAGCCACATGACTGCGAATTCGCAACTCGCGAGTAATCGAATTCGAATCAGCCGTCGTTGCCATTAATGGCAGGCGACTATTGACCGACACCGCAGAATTACAGTCACCGGCGGTGATTGAATCCGTCAGCAAGGCAAAGTGATCGACCAGCGACAGCAAAATCTGCCTGATGTGACGCACGCCTTCTGCGTTGGATGATTCCAATTCCACAAATGCCACTTCTTCATCCTGAAACCAACACGTGCAAGCCCAGTCATCCATTGAAGCGATCAAGTTACCGTCGACTTGAACCTCGGACGCCCAGCAACCAGCGATAATCCGAGCCCCCAGGGCAGCCAGGCCAACGTTGAACGTCGCGTCATTCCACGTTGCAGACAACACGTCCGCCGTTAGTTTCGTAGTTGTTCGCATTCGTGCCGAATGAGCCCAATCGGACTGGCCGCATAACGGCACAGACTTCGGCAGTTGCAACTTTTTCGAATCCGCCTTGTGAGCATCCGGCTGTTTTCCACTCGCTAAATCACCCGCCAACTTCACGACTGCCGACGGCTTGGAAAAGTCAGCCAAACCAACCGCAAGCCCCAACTGCCGAAACCCAAAATCCTGGGGAGCAGGCTGACCTAACGCAAGGCGAGCTGTGGAAACAAGCCCCGCAGAAGTACCCAGCAACACAAAACACTGAACATGCTTTCGCCATAATGCAGCAGTTGATTTACTACACCAGCTGAATTCCGTTGCGGCCGCCAACACGCTTACACGAGAAAAAGGTGCCAGCCAATGAGAAGCCGCCGAAAGCAGACTTGCATAAGGCGTGCCATCTGTGTCGGACGTTTCAGAAATTAACCGGGCCAGATTTGAACGAGCAACATCCTGCAGTTTTTTCGCATGCTTCAGTGGTTCCAACAGAATACTGAAAATGAACGGAAGTTCACAAACAGACACGGCACTAAATATCAGCGAATCGCTCGCCAACAAAAGTTCGCTCGACAGCTCAAACACTTCGCCAGCCAACCGGGCGATCCCTGTGTACAGCACAGCCACGTCTGTTGGATCAAGATCTGCGGCATAGCGCAACAGGATTTCCGTGGTAGTTAACGCGACCAATGGAGAGACACTGGCTGCGTCTTGTTGGAAGCAGCTTGCTGCAAATTCAACAATCCGCCGAATGCCAGTCGTAAGTGCTGAGCCCGACAGGTCAGACACATCGTCAATAAGCACCGCAATTTGCCGGTCCGCTTCGTCAGGCCAAACAAACCCAGCGGACCAACTGGCAACCAGCGGAACATCGCCGATCAGCTTTTGAAGTCGCTTTCCGGACTTGCCAAAGTGCTTGTGCAAAGCCGCCTGGAACTCAGCAATACTTCCAGATACGATCGCAGTTCGAAATCGCGGTTCAGCACTGTTCCGAACCACAAGTTGCTGCAGCTGTTGACTAACGTCGATCATGGCACCCTGGAAATCGATAGGTTGACGATTGAAAAATTCAGAATACAGAATTCTCCAACACGATTACAACGACTGCTTAGCAAGGCGACAGAATTAACAAAATACGCGGCAGAGTTCTTAACTTCGCGCGATCATTGCCTCTGTGAAAAAAACTGGGCGAGGATCACCAGAACCGCCATTTATCAGCACGTTATGACAAAATTGGCTACCCAAGGCTGACGCGTTCTTCCGGATAGTCGTATCGTCCGCAATCATTACTTGCCGCCATGGCCAGCAATAGCGTAATCGGACCAACTCTTCCCAGGAACATCACCACGCAGATCAGCAATCGTGAGGGTAAGGTCAGCCCCGCTGTAATGCCGGCAGAAACGCCCACCGTACCAAACGCACTGGTGGCTTCAAACAGATGGTCCAGAAATCGTTCCGGCTTCTGTTCAAAGATTACCAGAAGGCCGGTTGTGGCCATCACGATGAAGAGCCCCACAGCAATCATGGACAATGAACGAGAAACCTGAGACGCGGGAATGCAACGACCGAACAACTCCACTCGATCTCGCCCACGAAAAACGGACCACACGTTCAGTACCGTAACGGAAAACACGACTGTCTTCACGCCCCCACCGGTTGATCCGGGAGCAGCGCCAATAAACATCAGAAAGATTGCCAGCAGCTTACTTGCCGGATGCATCTTTTCGTGGTCAACGCTGTTGAATCCCGCCGTGCGAAACGTGACCGATTGAAACCAGGAATCAGCAACTCGCTTGGTAACAGAACTGCCGGCCTCTGCATGAATCGACTCCAAAGCGAACCAAAGTGTGGCCCCAAACACCAGCAGCAGCAGTGTCGACCACAGGACGATTCTGGAATGCAGGCTAAGGCGTGCCTTCTTCTTTGCGAAGTGAAACAACGGACGTCTTGAACGTCGGCTTAGTGTTTGCGTCATCCAGCGAGCCGTGTCACTGACAACCGAAAAGCCCAGACCGCCCAGCACGATCAGCAACGACAACGGCCCCCAAATTTGCCAGCGAGTTCCCAGGTTCAGAAACCCGTCGTCCTGCAGGGAAAAGCCAGCATTACAAAAAGCGCTGACGGAATGAAACGTGGCGTCCCAAATACGCTGAGGCAACGGAAGTTCCGGATGAAGTCCCAGCAACGAAATCGCGCCGATTGTTTCCACTCCAACCGTAAACAGAAGAATCGTGAACAACAGTCGTCTGGAATCCTGCATGCTTTCTGAATCAAGCATGTTCCGCAATGTGCGAGCTTCCTTAAACTGCAAACCCCGACGTCCGCTAAGCACAGCCACAAACGCGCCGAAGGTCAAAATACCAAGTCCACCAATTTGAAACAGACCGAAGATCACCGCGTGCCCTAAAGGACTCCAATAGCTGCCGGTTGGCTCAACAATCAAGCCCGTCACACAACTGGCACTGGTCGCCGTAAACAAGGCGACGTTCCACGGTGCGGTTTCCAATTCGCCGTTTGCATTGGGAGCTCGACACGCGGGCAGCTTCAGCAGCAAGGTGCCCAGAGTAATCACCACGGCGAATGATCCCACCAACAGCACGGCCGAATTCTGAGTTCTGGCGGCCAGAGCTCGGCAACCGTACAGCACTGCCAGTACTCCCGCAACGCCGATCATCAGATCGGACCACAGCACCCTGGAAGACTGCGATGCCAGTTGAGTAAAACCCGTCAAATAAATCAGCAACAGACCCAGCAGCCAGACAATCGGCACCAGCAGCCTGCCAGATAAAAACTGATCCAGCACACTGCGATTGGACCAGTTCATCACAAGTCGGATTCCGCGACTGATGCTTAGCCACGACATAGCAAGCACAACAATCGCGTCGAATTCCAGCACGCGGGCTTCGCCAACGTTGATAAACCCGGCATGTGTCAGCAGAGCCATAAACCCAACGATGGTCACGAAAACCTCCGAGACCATAAGGCGCTGCGAAAGCTTTTGAGTTCTATTGGCGGCGATCTGCTGATGCAGAGCGGAATCTTGATGTAGGTTGTCCAGCATGCTGCGGAGTTTAATGCCGGTTCAATGTTTGGTAAAAGCCGGTCGCCGGGTTACCGCCGAAAATCCGCCCGGTATTTGCCGAACAAAGCAAATTTCGCTGAATACCGCCCCGACAGTTCCTGTTTCGCAATGTATGGAATCTCGCCAGCAATACAAAGCTGCCCCCCGACTGCGAAAAGTAGACCCGCTGAATATCCAAAAACCAATACTCAATCGCGGCAGCCGCCAATCGCTTCAAGCCCTCGGCGGCGAATGTACTGTTGAACCGCAACATCGCGGCAGCAGAAACACAGCTGGCATTCGGACTCTCAGACTTTCCGCAACTAATGAAAAGCAAGCAAGACTTTGCCGGGAGATAAGATGGTGAACTTCATCGCGGAGATCACCGCTACCGCGTTGTTGTTTCAGAAATTTGCACACCAGAGAGATGTTCCGAATTTCCATCCAGCGATCAGCTCGGCAACAAAGCGAATTCCAATGGCCGAATTGAGGGAACTTAAAGAACAGAATCGAGATCAGATTGCAGAGTTCGTTGGGATGGCCCCAATCTGTGAATACAGCGGCACACATGGGTCGTGCCATGATTCCCAGGTTGCGGTGATCTGATAACGGCTTCAACAGCGCCATAGTCTGCTATCGGTTACCACACGAAAGGCCATCGGCATGGCAAATTCAAACCGATGCACCGCGCGTTTGACAACCTAACAGCAGTTCGCGCCGCACCGCAGCCAACACCATTCGGATGGTTCGAGCGAATCAATTCCGAGCTGAATTATGTAATGAACCGCTGGCCCCAGTCCTTCATGAATGGCCCCAGACGAACGTTTGTTGAAATTCAACGCCCATCTTGAAAGCCCTCAGGCACTGCTTCTTAGTGATTCGCGGCAGGCAGCTGATCGTTGCTGGCCGGTGCAGGGCAATCCAATGCGGCAAACCGAGTACGGTACAGCAACTTTTGCAGCAAGTTGGCTTTGCGAAGCATGGGGTCGTCTGGCTTGATCTGGTTCTTTTTGCCGCGGCGCGTTGACGCGACAATGGTCCCATCGTCCAACAGTTCCTCAATGACCCAGAATTTGTCCACGGTATACGAGTACGCATCGCCATGACGAGCAGGATGAACGTTGGCAGCGCGCGGCCCGGGATGAGTGCTCGTTTTGCTTTTTCGATAGACGACAAGGTCGCCAACTTGAAATGATCGTCGCATCAGATTCTTCCCTGAGCTATGGCGTGCACGCTGTCACGTCGTGTGAAAACGTAGTCTTTATGCGGATAACTTAGCGATGTTCGCCCGAAGTCCGATTTCAAGTTTCTATTGTTTCCATAGGTTTGACAAGGTTTTTTCAATATTTTTGACGGATCTTCAAGCGATCACCGCAGAAAAACGACCGTTACTCATCTACAACCCAGACTCTCTGCTCTCAAATGCCGTTGGGCAGGACATCGTTTTCCCTGCATCTGAAGCAGTCACGCAGCACGGAACAGAACCTGAATGAACATCGTTGGAATTATTCCTGCAAGGCTGCAATCCAGCCGCTTGCCGCAGAAGTTATTGCTGGCGGAAACCGGCAAGCCATTGATCCAATACGTTTGGGAGGTGGCCGTCGCTTCAAACGTTTTTTCCAAAGTTATCGTCGCAACGGATAGCAAGGCAATTTATGACACTGTCGTTTCATTCGGCGGACAAGCTGAAATAACGGCCGAACACCCCAGTGGTAGCGACCGAGTTGCTGAAGTTGTGCGGCGTTGCTGCAGCGATGCGGACTTTATCGTCAATCTGCAGGGCGATGAGCCTGAATTGGAAATTGAGACGATTCAGGCACTTGTGAATGCGATTGTTGAATCCGGCCACAACATGGCGACCGTTGCCGCACCGATCTCGGATCCCGCCATCGTTCGCAGTCCGGACTGCGTGAAAGTGGTGATCGACGACTTGAATCGAGCCATGTATTTTAGCCGAGCACCAATTCCTTACAGCCGCGACGCCAGCGTTGATGAAGCGATCGGCCAATCAAATTCGTGGTATCTGCACGTCGGTCTGTATGCTTACCGGCGGGAATTCCTGTTGCAACTTACCGAAATGCCTCCGTCGACTCTGGAGCAGCTTGAAAAGCTGGAACAATTGCGAGCCCTTCAATCCGGAACGGACATTTCCGTTGCCGTTGTCCCTCAGGCTGCAGTAGGAATTGACACCGCAGAAGACTATGCAGCGTTTGTGGCGCGGCAAAAACGTTGATATCGTAGTGTTTCTGGCAGGAATTCCACGGTTCGGTCTAACTGAAGCCAACGCTTCGGTGTACCCTGTCCAGTTAAGCGACAAGCTGACTTCTGGACAGTTTGTGGTGATTTGAGTCGGCTTCGCTGACGGGCGGAATTCGGTATTTTAGCAGACGCTTAATGCCGTGAAGGCCACAGCTTCGTTTGACTCATACCTGAAACGTGCGTCCAATTCTGTTACGCAACGGAGAGTTGCAATCAGGGAATTGACAGTTGCAGGGGCCGCCGCAGAACGGCTGCCCGAGAGTGGCTTGTTTCAGGCAACAGGATTCTATTTCCTGTTCGACGTGGACACTAATTTGTTGTCATGAGCGCACAGTGCGGTCATGTTTTCTGAGCGACGCCGGACAGAGTTCAGGTGATTGCTTGAGGCGATTGAAGGGTCTGCCCCTTCGTTTAGGTTGTAAGGAATTCAGCGTCATGGGTATCCCGAAAGTGGCGATTGTTGGTCGCCCGAACGTGGGAAAAAGCTCGCTGCTGAATTGGATGGCAGGCAAGCTACTTTCCGTTGTTGACCCAACCGCAGGCGTTACTCGCGACCGCGTGACCTGGATCGTTAACGAAGGCGAGCGGTATTTCGAACTGGTCGACACCGGCGGTATCGGTATTGTCGACAGTGACGACCTGTCTGACGATATTGAACGCCAGATTGATGTTGGTCTGCTGGAATGCGATCTACTGCTGTTTGTCGTTGACGCAAAAGACGGCATTATGCCACTGGACCAAATGGTGGCCGAGCGTCTTCGCAGAATCAACAAGCCAGTGTTGATGGTCGTCAATAAGTGCGATTCGCATCGCCTGGACCTTGAGGCTCCCAGCTTCCTGTCTCTGATATCAACCGATCAGGTTGTCACCAGCGTCAAAGGCAATCGCAACCGTGCGGAATTATTGGCAGCCATTGCCGCTCACCTGCCAGCTCAAGCAGAAAACGAAGCCGTAGAAGGCAACACGTTGCTGCAAACCCCGGAAATGCGATTAGCCATCGTTGGCCGCAGAAACGTCGGGAAAAGCACGTTCATCAATCAACTGGCAGAAACGGAGCGAGTCATCGTTAGCGAAGTTGCCGGAACCACTCGCGACAGTATCGATATTCGATTCGACGTAGACGGTCGAACATTTGTGGCGATCGACACTCCTGGAGTGCGCAAACGAAAAAGCCTTGCCAACGACATTGAATTCTATGGGCTTGTCAGGGCACAGCGCAGCATTCGCAGAGCTGACGTGGTTTTGATGTTCTTTGATGCCATGAATACAATTTCACGAGTTGATAAGCAGCTTGTGGAAGAAATATCCAAGCACAACAAGCCGTGCGTGTTTGTCGTTAACAAATGGGACCTGGCTCAAACGGAAGGCATGACGATTCATAAATGGGGCGAATACCTCGTTAAGTCATTCGCGTCGATGCGTCACGTTCCCATCGCTGTACTCACCGCCAAAGACGGACGCAATATTCGACAGCTCGTTAACCTGACGCAATCCATGTACAAGCAGGCACGAACCCGCATCAGTACAGGAAAACTGAATCGAGCTCTGAAAATTGCGATTGAAAAAAACACGCCTCCGCATCGCAAGAACAGACGCCCGAAAATCTACTATGCGTCTCAAGTTGCCATCGCGCCGCCCACGATCGTCGTCAAATGCAACGAACCAGAGTTGTTTGATGAATCGTGGAAACGCTACCTGCTGGGCTTTTTGCGAGAAGTATCGCCGTTTCAGGAAGTCCCGATTCGCATGATCATGCGTGACAGAGGTGACAGCGAAGAAAGCCTGAATCTACCTGACATTGAACTGCGAACAAACGTCTCCGATGAAGACTTCCGTAACGACTTTCCGGACGACGAAATGTTCGACAGCGGCGAGTTCGATGATGAGGAAGACGACGACGATGACGAGTACTCTCAGGAAGAACTGAACGGCGGCAATTTTCTTGATGACGACGATGATGACGATGAATACCGTCGCTTGCGTTTCGAAGATTTTCCAGACCAGCCCGATGACGAACCGAAACCTGATTAAGCCAAACAGCGGAACATCCTAACGCAGCCTGCAAAGAAAACCATGCTGCACAGAGCGGTTCGGTACACAATGATTGCGTGTGTGGCCTTGCAATTGACGCTTACAGAATTGAGCGTTGTCGGCGAAAATGCCTGAAACAGGTAAGTTTCAGCGTGGAAAAAATTGATTGCTAAAGTGGTTAAAAGTTGGCAGATCATCAGCCTGTGGGGGCCTTGGCAAAAGGCAAATCTCTGGCGATGAAGCCCCATACACAATCAGAGATGTGCAACTTAGTCACAAACCGCGGGCCTCCCACAGTTTTCGGTGTCTCAACAGCACATTTCAGCTTGCAAAATTCATCGACGAATAAGATACTCCTCGTCAAACCGCCGCCGTAGCTCAGTTGGCAGAGCGACGCTTTCGTAAAGCGTAGGTCAAGAGTTCGAATCTCTTCGGTGGCTTTGGCTTTTCATTGATGAAATCAGTTTTTCCCGACATAGCGAATCCCACACGACACCCGTTTGGCCTTTCTGTCGTCTTGGAGGTGGATTCCATGTCGAACAATAAGCCGGCGAAGCCGTACCCCGATTTCCCACTATTCACCCATAACAATGGTCAATGGTACAAGAAGATCCGAGGGAAGCAGTATTACTTCGGAACGTGGTCAGAGCCGGATGCCGCACTTCAGATGTATCTGAAACAGCGAGACCACCTATACGCCGGAGAAACGCCGCAAGACGAGGGAACAACCGTCGCAGATATCTGCGAGCAGTTCTATGCGTGGTAGTCTTCACTCACCGAGATTGGTGAACTTAAGCCAGTCACGCTCAAAGACTACGACCGCGCCTGCACCCAGTTAACGAAGTCACTAGCAGTACGCTGCAAAAATCTGTGCAGCTTCATTTGAGACCAGTTTTTGCACTGGTCGGCGTGGCGGGGTGCGTGAGCTCGCTTCGGTTGATGCGAGTTTCGGTCGCTCGAACTGTTTTGATTTGAGCATCGAGCATTCGGTCATGCTCAAATCTTCAGTTTGCCGGTAACAACCTCCTGAGCCTGACCAGGTTGAACGCGGCTGCCGCGATTTCGAATTGTTGTTTGATCTTCCAACGCCCGATGTGGCGGCTTTGACCGACGGCTCCGATACATTTCATCCCGCCGAAACATTCGTCTACTTTCTTACGGCAGCGTTGAGACAGTTCGTAACCGATCGTGGCCTGCCGTTTCTGCATTCTTTGGAGAGCGTTCGCTCGTCTTTGCTGTTTCAGGTTTTGGCTTGATGGATGTCATCGCGCCGTGAGGAATGATGCCTCGCTCTTCAAGAGCCAGATATAGACTGCCATCGTCATAGCGCTTATCAGAACCCATCGTCGCGGGATGACGACCATATTGCTGCTGGAAACGGTCCGTCATTGCGATGCCCGCACGCGTTTCGGCGTTTCCGTTGGCGGCGTTCATGGCCACCGCCATGTTTAGCCCGCTGCAGTTCTCGGAAACCGCGTGGGCCATGTGAGCCGGCTGTGCAGGCTTGCCTCTTCCATTGCGAAACAGAAGTGCTTTCGGATCAGTGGTACTGGCGTGAGTTTCGTTCGAATGCTTTTGGCCGTGCCAATCGATGTCCAGATTTCAAGGTTTGAGGCCGTTGCCGCTACTGCCTGATGGCCGCTCTGAGTCAGAAGAATGGTTGCGCTAATCGCCTCGGTCGACCCTGGGCTGGAAACTTTTTGTGGAGGCGCAACTTTCAATGATCTTCCCATCCACGCTGAAGTGATCGCTGCAAAGATTCGCGCTGATCGTCTGCTCTACGATCGCATCGAAGAACACGGTGATGATCTGATGCTCGTCAAGATGCGGCCGATTGTGAACATAAGCCGTCGCGGCGAAAAATGCGTCGGCAGGATCCAGATCAAGAATCCACCGAAACAGCAAATCAGTTTCGATGCGTTTCAACAACTGTTTCTCGCTGTGAATTGTATACAGTGCCCGCAGCAGCAACGCCTTCACCAGAACTTTCGGACGAATACCCGGTCATCCAAAATTCGGATCGACCTGATCAAGCAAATCACTCATTCCGAGCAGAATCACATCGACGCCTTTCCTCACATCAGGCAATGGATGATCGCCGCGAATTCGGGATTCCACATCTATCGTAAAAAACGACCGCGGCTGAGCTTCCTGACGTCCACGCATCTCGTCTTCTCCGAATCAAAATCAAAGAAGACCCTTTAAACCAGAATTCACGGACGTCCAGGCCAATGCGACACTGTTGCAGCGTCCTGTTAGGGTATGCTGCAGCCGGATGGTCGCCTTTCGCTCTCGCGAAAAACAACTACATCGTGATCGTGACGGGGCCGAGTTCTGCGGCTCGACGAGACCAAGGTTCCACATTCTGCGAACGAAATCGAGATGTGGAAGTTCCAACTGCACAGCGGGTACTCGCGAGATTCTGGAATCCAACTGCGAGACTTCAAACAGTTAAGCCTCCCCAAAAAACGTGCGGATTTTTTTGCCAGTGCCAAATGCGTTTCCAAGGCCTAGGCGGTAAATGCCGCAGGATGATAGGTTCCATCAACTGACGATCTCGCAATCGGCTTTTGCCAGTCGTCTGTACAAGTCTCGACGCCGTTTCAACGGCCACCAATCGTAAAGAAACGTCTGGATCGGCTTCCAGTTGGCAACCCAACCGACGATAATCAAATTCTCTTCGATAGCGCTCGAAAGCGGCCCATCTCCCAATCCTGTATGGACCATCTGGCTGGCGAACAGACAAATCAACAAAACGGGAATTCCGATCGACAGACACCAACGTCCGTTTCGAAAAAGTTCTTTTAGATGGCTGTTTCCCTGTGCAGCACGATAATCAAAATAGCGAGCAATGGCGACGTCCACCCCGATGCCTTTGGTGACTTCATCGGGCGGCAAGTGCACAAGAATGCGGATTGGCTTATTGACGGGAAGTTCGCGCGCCCAATCGATAATATAGTCTTCGGCTTCTTTATCGAGGTCACGCTCCAGAAACGGCGACGGATCAAACGAGTTAAACAGTTGCTCCAGTTTCAGGAGACGTACTTCAATTGTCATGGACTTGTCTGTCATGGTCGTGCAGTTGCCCGGGTCTTTCGGTGATGAAGTCTTGTCAGGGAGTGAACTGAATTTTTTTTATCCTACGGGAACAACAAATCCGCCGTTACTTGTCGTTTTGTGGCGAAATCAGCAGCAACGCGACATGTGACAGCCATCCCTTCGGCTTTGTCATCAACAGGATCAGTATCAGAACTTGGATGATGCTGATGGCGAAATCCATTTTCAATCCTGATTTTGCACAAGGCACGGGAACCAGCCAACCTAACCACGCATCTAGCCACGGCGACTCATTAAATGATAATGCCGAGCCTGCCTAAGAGAGAAGTGATTTGGAGGACATTGGACCGGAGCGCCGCCGCGATGGAGGAACGTCCAGAAGATCTTGATAGTTGCGTTGCGAATGAGGCTCATAGCGAAAGCCGCCTGGCCTGTTCGGATGCGGCTGAGATCTTCTCGGCAGGTGACGTCTTTGCCCCGGAGTAATCGGTTTGCGATTCCCCAGCGGTCGCGCCACAGACCCAGAAGTTGGTCTGCTGTAGAAGATTCCACTAAGCGATTCGTGATCGCATAGGCAACCGTTGTTCGTGTTTCGCCCTTGTTTGTGATGGTCCGTTCAAGTTATAAAAACTGACGCAGACCGGGCCAGTCACAGGTGTTGGTTCCCATGCTGGTGGCCGTCTAAGTACGCCGCTCAACGCGACCACGACTTTTCTCAAGCGTGCTTGTCGTACAGCTTGCTTCACACGCTTTGCGCTTGGCATAGGGGGTCCCTGGTGAGCTCAAGCGCCGGGCCTTCGGGAATCACGAAGGCTTAAATGGCTTCTTTGTGAAGTGTTGGCTGATTGTCTTTCACGAGAATAAGATACTCACCGGGTTTGCTTAGAATCGTTTCGCAGATGTCGCGATGGCAGAACCCCGTATCGCCGACCACCGTTTTTCCCTCTAAAACAAGAGTTTTGAGGAACTCAACGGCCGCCTTCGCTTCGTTGGTGTCGGACGCGATCACAGTTTCAGATAGCACGCAGCCGGTGTGTTGATCAAGGGCCGTGAGAATCTGCATCGTGCGAGCGTGATCGCTGCGTGTTCATCGCAGGACCTTGCCATCAATGATGATTCCTGCAGCTTCGTCTTCCAGATCCAGCCCCAGTCCTTCCGTGATCCAGGCATTGAGAGCCCACTCAAGTTCAAGCGGGCAAACCTCGTTTATCAGCTCTCGTTAGCAGTTGACACAAGGCGGTTTCCGAGTCCCTCCAAACGCATGCCAGAATTCAATCGGCAGTAGTCGAACCCAGTGAGCGACAGATTCGTAGCCTTTAAACTTACACCGCATTGCTGCAACAACAACCGCCGGCGTGGCCGAAAGTGAATGACGCCGTCCCTTGCGCCCGCGAGAATTGGGAACTCGTTGCAAGTATTGCAACAGACCGGCGGGCAAAGTTTTCAACACACATCTCCATGAAAAAACTTACAGCCATTTGTACGACCGAAATCCAACAAGCGCCCAGACTGCCATCCCTAGCGCAACATCCATACCTGCATCTAATGAGTTGCCGTGGAATACGACCACGTTGAAAATTCCCGAAATGACTCGCCGCGAGACATGAGTCCCGTTGCCAGCCCCCCAATTACGAAACGTAATTTTGGCCTGCACCATTAACGCTGGCTCCAGATCCGGGCGGCCATCGCCGGCAAACGCCACAGTGCCGTGGTTTTGCTGAACGTTACGAACCACTTCACATTTTGAGATTCCGGACTCCCGGAAAAAAAACGACGACTGCGTTGGCAGCTGCATCTGTAATCCATGTTCTGCCGAATACTCACCGAGATTCGTGTGCAGTTCGATATGCAGATTGTGTTGTTTGAAGAAGCGTTCGATTTACCACCCACACCCATTCAAAACGATGACGACGTTCCCCCCTCGATCTTTGAGTCGTTGGACTGCCGTTTCTGCAAAAGCATCAAGCTCCATCGCGTCAAGCACGCGTTCCATTTCCGCAGGGTAAGCCTCTTTTCGAAATGGGAGTTGGTGCGTAGTATTGGTCGAGTTTGACGGAACGTTTTTCGGTTCAATTTGGAGGAACATCGGTGAGCAGTATTCCCGCGGGGAGCCTTTTGGCTTACTTAGCCGAGGTTTCCGATCCACGCGGGCGACAGGGACGACGCCATCCATTAGCAGCTATGCTGGCTGCGACAGTTTGTGCCATGCTCTGCGGAGCTCGTGGCTACACAGCGATTGTTCAGTGGCTCCACCCTCAGTCGGTAGACACTTGGCATCAGCTGGGTTTTACCCGTATTCCTCCCAGGAAGACGTGTTTTGAGAAACTTTTCGCTGCATTGTCTGCAGAGTCGCTTGAGAAGGTGTTGGCGAAGTGGATCGAACAGGGCTTGAAGGTGTCTGTGGAAACGGAACTTCAGGCGGTGGCGATCGATGGAAAGACGTTGTGTGGAACGCTGACTGCGCATCAGCGAGCCATACGCTTGTTGGCGGCACTCGATCAGAAGACAGGCTGTGTCCTCAGTCAACGGGCAGTTGATGTAAAAACCAACGAGCACAAGGAAGCTCTGGCTCTACTGAAGTCGCTGGTTTTGAAGGGACGTGTTATCACGGGCGACGCGATGTTCTGTCAGCGTGAAGTCTGTGAACAGATCGTCAATGACGGTGGTCATTACTTCTTCGTCGTCAAGGACAACCAGCCAACGCTCCTTCAGAATATTCAGTCGGCCTTCGCAGAAACGAAGGCCTTTCCCCCCCTGGATGCAACAACAGTTTGAAGCGGAACGACAGACGACGGAGAGTCTGGAGAAAAGTCGCGGTCGCATCGAACGTCGCCGACTGATCAGCACGACAGCGGTCAATGAGTATCTGCAGTGGCCGGGGACAGCGCAAGTCTGCCAGATGGCGCGAACGGTGACTCGCGGTACTGAGACAACCATTGAAGTGCACTACGCCATCGCCAGTGTGCCTCGATCAATGGCGGATGCGTCGCAACTGTCGGCGTGGTGGCGAGGTCACTGGGGAATCGAAAACAAATTGCACTGGGTGAGAGACGTCACTTTCGGCGAAGATCACTGCCGAATTCGGACGGGCACGACTCCCCAGGTTTTCAGCGCGTTCCGAAACACGGCGATCAGCTACCTCAGATCACTCGGCACCACAAATATCGCCGCCAAACTCCGAGAAAATGCCCTCAAAGTCAACCATCTTCTAGCCAACCTTGGCATTGTGTAAGAAAGGCTTACCCTGGTAATTTCCGGCATGCCAGCGCAGATCCGTTCAAAAATACCCGTAATGCTTCGAAGTGCGTGATCTGCTGTCGCGTATCAGCATGCTATGGCTTCAGATCCTCCGTAGAAAGCAGCAGTTCGACAGCGCACGTATAGAAATCATGCTGCGTCATGGTACCGTCAATATCGGAGACGAATATTTTGCCAAACGCCATTCGGCTCACTCTTGTTCTCGGTGCGCTGCAATTTGCTCTGCGGTCCGTCGTTGACTTTTAATGCGCCGCAATCAGCACATTATTGATCGTAAGCACTTTGATCAGAATATTCAGCGACGAGCAGGATGCGTTCTTGAATAGATCACCGAATGTATCGCCAACACCGGCACTCTTCGTCAGAATGCCGACGACGAACGAGGCCGCCTGCAAGAATCCCTGCGGGTTTGCGACGAGATCAGCCAATCTGCAGTGGTAATCTCCCCGCTACCATACAAGGTGTGCGGAATCACTCCCTGTCATAATTTCCTTCCATTCGTGGCAATGAGCACATGCCATCAATTAGTTCAGCCAGTCCCGCACTGCAAATCAAGACGCACGATTTTTGCTAAGCAACGTAGCGGATTCGACTCTTTCGTCGGCCTTGCCAGCAGCACAACGTCGGCAAATTTGATATCGTTCAAGCCACACCCTGGCGCAACGCACAGGAAAGAGCTGTATTGACTACTCGCCGAGTTTCATGGAAAAATATAGTCCTCTCAGCGGCAGCCCTGACATCGCTTACACTATTTGTCATGGAATCGCCTCTGGGGATGGACGCGCCGACCAGAGTGGTTGGTGTGGTTTTGGTGACCGCGGCAACGCTGTGGGTGACCGAAGTGGTCCCGCTGTTTGTCACCAGCTTCGTCATCCTGTTCCTGAACCTGGTCTGGCTGAGACCGGTCCTTGAACAGGCCGGGCATTCCGTCGACGGTGGCGTTTTCCTGACGCCGTTCTTTTCGGATGTTGTCCTGCTGTTTCTGGGCGGGTTCGTTTTGTCATCAGCGCTGCATAAGTTCCAGCTTGATGATCGCATCGCTCGCGCGATTATCTCGCGAACCGGACGTACTGTTCCTCGATTTCTGTTTGGGGTAATGGCCGTCACTGCCGGACTTTCGATGTGGCTTAGCAACACAGCCACAGCCGCGACGATGCTCGCCCTGTGCCTGCCCGTTGTGGGCAGCCTTCCCCCGGGCGATGCCTACCGCAAAGCCATCGTGCTTGGCATTGCCTTTGCCGCAAATCTTGGCGGCCTCGGGACACCGATTGGAAGTCCGCCCAATGCAATCGCTCTGGATTACATGCGACAGGCTGGCCTGGCACCTCGCTTCTGGATGTGGCTGGCGATCGGATTACCGGGCGTGGTGGTGATGCTGGTGCTGAGTTGGGCGGTGTTGCTGTTTTGCTTTCGAGGACAACAGGACGAAATCGGTGTGTCGTCTGAGCAACCCACCAATGGAATTAACCGACGTTCGTTGGTCGTGATCGGTGGTGCGTTGACGACCGTCGTCGGATGGATAACGACGGAATGGCATGGTTACTCTGCTGGCACCGTCGCACTGATCCCGCTGTTGTTGTTTTTCGGGTTGAAGCTTCTGAACGTGAACGACCTGCGTGCGTTGTCGTGGGACGTGCTGCTGGTGATGGGAGGCGGAGCCTGTCTGGGAGTTGCGATCGACGTCAGTGGAATGGACGAGTGGATCATCGGGAACCTGCCGTTGCAAAGTTCAAGCGTCTTTACCGTGATGGTTGTGTTCGGAACTCTTGCCGTCGTAATGTCCTCTGTCATGAGCAACACGGCAACAGCCAACCTGTTACTGCCGATCGCGATGGGACTGAATGTGTCCTGTGTCACGCCGGTGATGATCGGGGTGGCGTTTGCATGTTCACTGGCCATGCCACTCCCCATTTCGACGCCACCGAATGCGATGGCGTTTGGGTCTGGCGAGTTGACCACAGTCGATATGTTGAAGCCAGGTTTGTTTATTGCTGTCGTCGGAAGTGCGCTGGCTTTCACAACGGGATACTGGTGGTGGGATATCGTGGGATTGTTTTGAGCGAACGCTTCGATCCGCAACTGCAGCAACAGGAGGCGATTTTGATGGAAGTACACATTCAGAGATGCGAAAAATGCCAGTCCACAGCCGTCACGAACCTGCTGGTGCGTGAATCAGGCCAACCGCAGACGGTTTACGTGAAATGCGTTTCGTGCGGAGAATTTGTCGCCCGATATCGACTCAGTGAATACTACCATCACGGGGAAGGCATAGAGTCGTGGCTGCGTTCACAGGGTTCGGCCGCGCCCGAAAGCGGACGAGATTTCCTTGGCGAATTCGAACGAGTCAAGACGGCCGCCAATGAGGGATTTGCCGCCGCGAATGCCAGGCTTGAGGAGCAACAGCAAGCTGACGAACAGGCGTCGCCAAGTGAATCTGTCGAACGTTGACGGCAACGACTTAGCTGAATTACCGTCGTGTCGCCATGTAGATCAGTCCCAAAAGTACGAGCAGCAGCATGGTCCACACGATGACGGCGATCCGCGTCGCCTTTGTGGCGCGTTCCGTTTCCCACCATGTTCGCGGGCGGAGTCCCTGAGCAAAAAACGTCAATACGCCCGAAAGATTCACGCAAATCACATTCGTGGACACAAGCATCAGTGCTCCACTTGCAGCAGCGTATTCGCCCGATGCGAGCAGAAGCCCAAACACGGTAAACGGCGGCAGCAGCGCGACGGCAACCATGACTCCAATCAATGCCGACGGAGCACCACTCGTAAACGCCAGCACACCTGCGCAACCGGACGCTAACGCCAAAATGATATCGCCGGCGGAAACGTGAGTCCGTGAAGTGATTGCGTCAATCTCCGGACTGATCGGAAGCAACAATCCAATTGATACCGAAGCACACAAAGCAACGGCAAGCCCCACAAAATTTGTCTTCAATGACTTCCGGATCAAGTCCACATCGCCCAGCGTCGTCGCCAGGCACAGCGACATATTGGGACCCAGCAGCGGAGCAATCACCATGGCGCCAATCAGCACGGCGGTGTCGTTTCTGACCAAACCAACGGCGGCAACCACCGTAGCCAGAATCACCTGAATCACGAAAATTCGTGAGACTTCTGCGCTGTCTACGATGTCGTGATAGATTTCTTCGCGACTGATTCTGTCCGGTGATTTCGCTGTGGGAATCTCATCCGGTTCCGGCTGTTTGGGTCGCGGAATGGTCGCTTCAACCGGCAGCATAATGATGCGAAAGACTTCGGCTTGGCCAACTGCGTCTGCAGATCGTCCAGCATTCCATCCGCTCGTTTTGTATCCACCAGCAGCCGAACCAGCACCAGGCGGTCCGTCAACGGAACTTCCCAGCGGTCCAGCACATCAAGCGAATGTTGCAGGTCGTCCAGCGAATCCACTGCCTCAGCAGGCGCCGTGAATTCAATCAGTCGAAGTGGCATGTTGTAATTCCATCGAGAGATGAACCCCGTTTTTCTTGCTTTGACCAGTGAACCTCATGACGTCGCGGCACAAAGAACCTGCGATCGTATGGTTCAGTGCTAAAGACGTATATTCTCACTGGATTCGTTTTCCTTTTCGTGTTTGCGAGCCAATTCCTGCATATCAACGCCGACGTCCTCTTCGTCGACGATCTCTTCACCAATCAATGATTCCAGTACATCCTCCAGTGCAACGATACCGACGACTTTGCTGGAACTCTGACTTTAGGAGGCATGATGTCGCGGTCAACTTTGCGTGTCGCAATTCGTTAGCTCTATGTCGCATTCTATCCTCGACACGTGGGTCGTAGACGCAATAATAGCTCGCATCTATTTTGAATTCTCAGACACTCCGTGCACGTCGCATGGTGTTCATCCGGAAGCGTAGTGACGGCATCGCAATTACTCAGAGCTCTTAATTTGATATGTTCCGTTCTGGGGAACGTTACATCTTTGCGGGCTGACGCCAATCAGCAGTCGCCGGCGCCAGACCAGCTAGATTCCTCTGAAAAGCAGATTCGTCCGCTGATTGAGAGGCCGTGCTATCAGTGCCACTGTGCAAACGCGACGCGAGTATCAAGCTGCTCACGCGTAGACTTTCTGCCGATCAAACGGCACTGAGGCCAGCTGCAAATGCAGCTGGCCTCAGTTGAAATGATCTATTCAAGCAAAAAAATCAACTTCCCGTCGCGACATCAAAATTCGACGTTGTATCGCTTTGTCATTTCGCGGCGAATTTCGGTTGTGGCATTATCAATCAGATCCCAACCTTGAATCTTCACTGAGGATCCTCTGGCGACAGCATCTGTACGTGCATTGCCGGCGTCCACGACACGTGATCTCGGGGAGGAGTAGTTATAGTTGTCGTAACCATAACCGTAGCCTCCGCCGCTCATTTCGTTTCTTGCCGCCATGCCGCCTTCCAGGTTTGTCATCTTTCGACTTCCGGACATCACTCGCAGAGTTTCAGTCAACTTCTGTCCGTAATCAAGCAGGTCGTCATCGACATGCAGGATGGGCAGTTGATCAATCTTGGCCGCATAGCGATCAGTCCAGTACGCATCCGAATTATGTGATCCACCCTGTTGACGCAGGTCTTTCAAGTACGACTGCGTCGACTTGAAGTAAGCCAGAGAATTGGCAGCCATATCATCGCCAGTGGCTTCTTCAACGTTTGTGTCTTTCAGGCTGCTGAACTTGGTGCTCGGCGGTTCCATTAGACTCAGCACTCGACGAAGGGCGTCCATTGTCAGTTCGCCTTCGATGATAATTGACTTATCAAAAACAGAAAACTTAGCCGAATCCAAACCCGGCAACGACATTTGACGTGCTTCCAAAGCCCCAAGTACCAGTGCCTTTGCAACGGTCTTGTTGAAGCTGACTGGCTGCGAGAAGTCGATTTTAGTCCTGGCGGTCGCTTTGTCTGTAAAGGTGATCTCCATAACCATCCCGCGCAAGCCAGCAATCAGTTCTGCAGTCGGTTCAAAGTCAAGGTTGTGTTTTTTTGCGAACTCAGATTGTTCCAGATGCTGTGTGACACGACGTATCTGAAGTGCATGTTCACTGTCCAATGCCAACACGATATGTGGCTTCAGATTTATTCCAGCAAATGCCACAGCAAGGTAATCAGACTTCTGACTTGCCTGACCTGACTTTTGCGACGAGATCCAGCCAGCAACAGCCTGTCGATTGGCCGGTGCCTGCATCGCGAGATCATTTTTTCCGGCCATCAGAACATAAGCATCGCTCGGCAGCCAAACGACATCGACATCACTAATCTTGTCGACGTAACCGCCTTCCGCCCTGGCAACCAGCTTCAACGGAATTGGCTCAGTCATGCTGAACAACGAGACGTTCCAGCTTCGTTGGAAGTTGCGAACGATATCAAAATTGGCAACTGACAGAACTTTGTCTGCTTCAGGCGGAAGGTAAAGCGGGCGATCTGAGCCACCCTCTGTTAACTTCCGGCCCCAGCCGTTCTTTTTTGCAATTGGCGTTGTGAGAGTCTTTGCAACGTCGATTGCCATGAACGCATTGCCTCCTGCAGGAACCTGATCCCACAGTTCGTTAAAGTCCGACGCAACACACGTGGCGGAAATAAGCAGCGCCGGCAGCACCAAAATACTTGATCTCATAACTCTTCCTCGGGCCCAAAACAAAAGTTGTCACTTAGTAAGTAATTGAAGTCTGCAATCAAGACAACGCGGTGTTTACAAAGTTGTCTGCTCAAACGACTGTTAGTAGTTCATTTGGCGTATCGCTCCCGGCACGAAGCCAGGATATTTCTGAGCAGCCATTGATGAAGCCTGTCCGCTGTTTCCAGCCGGTATGACCACGACCATCGGTCGGGCCTGAACACCCGGACGTGGAAGCATCTGCACCTGCCAGACATTTGTCATGCCGGAATTAACGGCCATCATTCCAAGTTGCATCAACTGAATCTGCCTGTCGATCTTCGCTTCTGCGGCTTCGTTTGCTTTATCGCGTTGATATTCTGCTGCGGATGCCTGAGCCAACAAGCTCTCGCGCGCCTTCTCCTCTTCCTGAGTGGATTCAGCTTTCCATGTCTGCCAACCTTCTTTCAGGACTCTCTGCTCAGGTTCAGAAAACATGAATAGCGGAACGGCGATTTCATCGCCGTTACTTAGTTGCATCATCACACCATCGACCGTAAATGACTTTTCTTTCCCACGCAGCTTGCGGCCCCAAAGTCGCAAGTCCTGTTCTGATTTCACAGACTCATCATCGAACTCAGCAACAATCCGTGGAATCATCTTTCGATAGATTTCGTCAAGTCCGGCAATGCGATTCTTGTTAACTCTGATTCCACCGTTGTCATAATCCACGCTGATCTCTTTGGAACCATATCCTTTGACGCGGCCGCGAAATTTAAAACCTTCGCGTCCGGTCCACGTGTGCATTTCTTCCGGTGCAAACGCTTCCGGCTGCTGAGCAATGTATTCCTTGATGAACGCCTGATCCGTTTCGCTAAGCTGACTAACGATATAGGCTTCCAGATTGCCTCGCTTGCCCCGGACGACAGCCGTTTCAGCACTGGCGGCAATCAAGTCTCCGGAAAACTTGTGCTTACCGGTCGCGTCGGACCATTCTCTTGCAATCGCACATTGCCACGGAAGACATGAAAGAGCAATTGCCACAACTAAGGCGAATCTGGAGGGCATGAATATAGGTCTCAATCCAAAGCTTCTTTTAGGCATCCAGCTCGAATGAGTGCCCCCTCCTGTGGGCAAAGTGTTGTGATGGTCCGGTCTATTCTCAATCGAAATGCAAGGTTTGCAAGCGCATAGGACCAACTAATCGAATGATTGTCGTGGGGGGGATGATCACTTGGCCGGTTCGTAAAACTGGCGTGTTTATGAATGTTTTGGAATTGGCCAACTAAACAGGTTCGGCAATTCCTGCCGAGTGGTGGCAGCCCAGATTCCTTCGAAAACTCCGCCTCATTGCCATAACCGGCAGTACTGCTCGATTCGGCAACTGGGTGGGATCGAAGTTATTGTTTACGATATTGAAAGATCGCTCTCGTCACCGAAAACACATCTGATATGACGTTGGCCACGTGGCAGATCGTCAATTGCTTGGATGGATCCAGGAGAGTGAAAATGAAAGTTGTGGACAAAGGCGCGCAGCCAATTCACCTTAGCTTCCGTAGGTGCCTGTGTTTAGCCACTGCTTTTCTGTCTTCGTTCGCCTTTGTCGAACGAACTCCTGCTGCGGACCAATCCCAACCCTGCGGTGAATCGGCGTCTTACCACGTTCAGAGCGGGTGTGGCGAAGACACTTGCGGCGAATCGCTTTTCGGCTGCATCTCTCCTCTGTCCTCGCAGACTCTCTTCGGAGACCTTGGAGGCATTCGGCCCTCCCTGGCAGATTCTGGCATTACGTTTCAGGCCAACATTGCTCAATTCTATATGGGCGTTGTGAGCGGCGGTATAGACCAGGGTGGACGATATTCCGGGCACGGAGACTACGTCGCCAACATCGATGGTGACAAGCTGTTTGGGATGAAAGGCATGTTCGTCAAACTTCGGGCGGAACATCGCTTTGGCGAATCCATGGCTGGCGCATCGGGAGCATTCTTTCCTCCCAACGTGGCCGCGGATCTTCCAGTAGCCGACAGCGAAAATCTGTATTTGACCAATGTGTTATTCACCCAGATGTTATCGGAAACATTCGGCGTGTTTGCCGGAAAGCTCGATACCCTTGACGGTGACCAGAACGCCTTTGCCAGTGGCCGAGGCATCAGCCAGTTTTCAAACGTCGCATTTGTCGCGACGCCGATCGGCCTGCGTACCACGCCCTATTCCACTTTGGGAGCTGGGTTTGTAATTCTGAAAGACCTCGAACCGATCTTCACATTTTCCGTCCTGAACGCCACTGATACCGCGCGTACTCCAGGAATTAGTGAGCTGTTCAATGACGGCGTCGTGCTTGTGCCGGAACTCAGACTGCCGACGGAATTCTTCGGACTGCCGGGACACCAGTTGATTGGCGGTACATGGAGCAGTCGCAATTATGTAAACCTGACTCAGGATCCTCGAATCATCCTTCCTAACGTCCCCATCGGCAGGCAGACAGATTCATGGTCGTTGTATTACAACTTTGACCAGTTCCTGTATGTCGATAAGCACAACCCAAAGCGAGGCTGGGGACTGTTCGGTCGTGCTGGAATTGCTGACGAGGCGACCAACCCAATTGGCTGGTTCTTAAGTGGCGGTATTGGCGGAAACAGCATGATCCCTGGACGAGAAGACGATACGTTCGGTGCGGGCTTCTATTACTTGGGCACAAGCTCAAAGTTGGCGCCGATTCTGACAACGGCACTGGGGGGAATCGGTGACGGTTATGGAACTGAGTTGTTCTATAATATCGCCGTCACAAAGTGGTTTAGCCTGACGGGGGACGCCCAGTTCATTCAGCCTGCTCGCAAGTCAACGGATTCTTCAGTGCTATTGGGGATGCGTGGCGTAATCAACTTCTGATTCAACGAACTCAGAACAGCAAGTGCAAAGGCGATCGCGCCAACGCCCGAAAAGATCTGAAGTTCCTTCCGCAGTTCTTAGGATTGCCGCCAGAAGCTAACCAGGATCGTGTTTCAAACAGCGGAGTTCGGTGCCATCACTTGCCGCGCAGGGGCTGAGCAGGCCGGACTGTTTCTAACAGCGAACGCCACGAGCGGCTACAGATTCCAGCCCCCCGTCTTTTCCTTCGTTCCGCGATTATTAACTGGAACGGCACCTCCGCCCATAGCCAGTCCACCGACCGCGTCTTTCGAACAGTCCGCAATGGGCTGCAGACTCAAGGTTACTCTGCCTCTCTTGCTCAGTGTCGGCACCCCTGTGACTAAGCCGCAAAAATCACTGGACGAACGCAATCGCCGTTATGATTTTCGCAATCAACGAATCTGTGCCCGGCATGAGTTGCGAGCCGTGAATTGGCAGTCATAAACATCGCGTATGTTTTTCAGCAAAATGCTGCCCTGAAAATTCATCCGCCTTCAAATGCGTCATGTGTGCGCTCAGCCAAACAATGCGACCACGCCAGTCACCAACTGTAACATCGGCCCCCCCAATCTTACGTCCGGTATGACAAATCCGTCTTCCCTAATAAGTCAACTGTGACAAATCGCCGCGTGTTGAGTTCAGTTCCAGACAGACTTCGTATGGACTGAAACGCACCGAATGGAGCTTGCCTGATTTTGGCCTCGTTCTGACCGGACTTGATCAAGCTGCCCAAATCATATGACCGTTCAACCCGAAGCAAGCT
>ERZ887849.1294-NODE-1294-length-23983-cov-99.198429_pt1 | contig 23983 bp, 29 predicted proteins | sample MGYA00521267_ERZ887849 | MGnify/ENA primary metagenome ERZ887849 (study PRJEB32303, sample SAMEA104408601) | aquatic metagenome | biome: Brackish water; feature: Pelagic; material: water | place: Baltic Sea | collected 2014-06-06T16:11:00 | depth 2,863 m ... | reverse complement strand
CTTTGGCTTTGAGCAGCCGGGGGTGGCTCGAGCTCGGGATGGGTGGCGCAGGGCAGCAGTAAGCAGTTGGAGCAAGCGGCCCATCGGGCAGAGACGGTTCATTGAGTCGCAAGATAGATGCCTCGCGCCCCTGGCCCAGTCGTTGCTGGCTTGATGTCAGGGTTTGAACCACCCGGGCAGGGCTTCAAAACAGGCGGCATTTTTCTCGTTTTCCCTCGCCTCCACCTTCCAGCAGCAGCTGCGGCCGCTGTCGCGGCCGTGCAGCAGTTCGTTGGCCCAGCCCCACACCAGCTCGGCGCTGGCCTCCATGCCCACATTGGCCATCACCCTCAGGTCGAGGGCGCCCTGGTCGTGCAGCTGGCGCCAGGTCGAGAGGAGGGGGTCATCGGCATTGGCCAGAAAGGTGTGGTCGAATTGGTCTGCCAGCCGGGCTTCGAGCTGTTTCAGGCTGGAAAAATCCACCACAAAGCCACAGTCGTCGAGTTCATGGGCCCGAAACCAGAAGCTAAAACTGCGGCTGTAGCCATGCACGAAGCGGCAGTGGCCCTGGTGGCGCCATTGGCGATGGCAGCAGGGATAACCGCTGAAGGTTTTACTGCAGCTGTAGGCCGGAGTGGGCATGGGTGAGGATCGGGACAGCAGCAGCGCAAGGGCCTTGTCAGCAGTATTTCAGCCCCTAGACCCTCAATTCATAGGGGCCTTGCGCTTCAACGAAGCTGGTTTGATCCCCGCGGTCGCCCAGGACTGGCTCGATGGCGCCGTGTTGATGGTGGCCTGGATGAACCAGCAGGCGATCGAGCGCACCCTCGCCAGCGGCGAGGTGCACTACTGGAGCCGCTCGCGCCAGGAGCTATGGCATAAGGGGGCCACCAGCGGCCATATCCAGCAGCTCAAGGGCCTGCGCTACGACTGCGACGCCGACGTGCTGCTGCTCAGCATTGAGCAGAGCGGCGATGTGGCCTGCCACACCGGCGCCCGCAGCTGCTTCTACGACAACGGTCCCGAGCCCACGGCCGGGGGGCCATCGGCCGCTCAGCCGCCGGCAGATGTCTGCACCGAACTGATGCGGGTGATCGAAGGGCGCCGCGACCTGCCCGAGCCCGGCAGCTACACCAACAAATTGTTGGAGGGGGGCGACAACCGCATCCTCAAGAAGATCGGAGAGGAGAGCGCCGAATTCGTGATGGCCTGCAAGGACGACAACGCCGCCGAGATCGCAGCTGAAGCGGCCGATATCGTCTTCCACCTGCAGGTGGCCCTGGCCCACCACGGCGTCAGTTGGCGCCAGGTGCAGCAGGTGCTGGCCGCCCGCCGCGGCGCGCCCCGGCGGGACTGAGGGCCGCCTCAGCCTGTGCTGAGCATGGCCGCAGCAATCCAGATCACCAGGCCGGTGAGCACAAAGCCCCCAGTTGCCACGGTGTATTGCCAGATAGCTTGAACCCTTGGTGTGGGCTGGCCTTCCAGCCAGGCTGGGCGCGCCCAGCCGCCACCGTCTGACCAGGGGTTTGATCCTCCAGCGGGTGCGCGCCTGGTCATCGCCTCACGCCAGTAGGAGTTGTAGCGGGGGGCTTGCTGGTTGAAGGGCATGGTGCCTACCGCCTGGCCGGGAAGTACCCGCGAGCGCTGAAAAGGCACCAGGTTGTCGCCGAAGTTGTCGCGGTATTCGTCGGAATTCAGTAGCGCGTCAACAAACTTGGGCAGCCCCTGCTCGGCGATCACGATCGACCAGGCGATCTGTTCAGCTTGGCCATGCACCGGCCGGCCAAATACCCGACCCACCACCTGTTCCACCACCCTGTAATTGCTATTGCAGCGATAAAAATCCCTCTGAAACTTCTCGGAGAGCAGGAGTTGGCGGATGAAGTCGCGGGTGCTGATCTGACCGGAGCGCAGCTGGGATTCCAGCACCGCATCACGGTCCACTTTGAAGGCGTGAAAGTAGATCTGACGGTATGCCTGCTCAATTACGGCATCGGTGGCTGCCGGATCCCGCACCAGGCAAGTGGTGTCGCTCTGGCGGGGGCTTTCCTCACCGGCGGCCAGAAAGCTGCTGACGCGAGCGCTGTTGGTGAGTGGCTTGGTGGCCAGAACGGGCAAGGGCACAGGGGTGAAAAATCCTCAAGGCGAGCAACGTATAAGTTTTTTCAAGCGCTCTTTAAAAGATTCGTTGGATTATCAGACAACTTGACAATCCGCAACATCGCGCAATTAATGGCAGCCGGCCTGGCCCCCTGCTGCAGTTGGCTCATTGCCTGGTAGGCCGGGCTGCTGTTGTAGCCACATGAAAGTGGCCCGATCCCGGGCAGTGAGCTGCAGCACTGGGTTCGCTCCAGGCACGGCCGCCATGGCGTCTTGGGGCCGATCACTGTGCCCCCACATCCCGAAGGCGTGGCCGAGCTCGTGTAGGGCCGTGGCCTGGATGGCGTCCGGTCGCTGCCCAGGGCTGATGCTCACCACAACCCGCGGCTCGATTTTTGGCGGGTCGCCGGGCTTATTCGTCGCCAGAGCTAGCTCGGCGCGGCCATGGCTGGCCCGGCCCCGCTGCAGAGGTGGCCGGCGCCTCAATATCTGTACTTGGGCCGATTCCCTGCTTTCGCTGCGGTGAATCGTGACCAATTCAGCCCAACTTGCCAGCGCCGCCTCCACGGCTTGCAGCCAAAGCTGATCCCAGCGGGCGGCAGGCCCGGACGCTGCGGTGGGATCAATCCACACGCACCAACTTTGACGCTTGGGCCAGCCGTGGGGTGTGGGCACCAGCCTCTGGCGGTAATCACCAGCAGCTGCTTCAGCGGCCAAGCCCCTGGCGGGGAAAAGACCCAGAGCAAGCACCAGGCCGCATATCATCCGGAGCATCAGGCAGGCAGGCCGACGCCGCGGGCCATCAAGGTGGCTAGCAAGGGCACCAGGGCAAAGCCTACCAACTCAACATTGAGAATCCAGCCCAGACGGGTGGCTAGGGCCTCGCTCACCTGGGGCAGCTCGCCCTTGCGCAGCGGGATAGCCCAGAGGATGTAGGTGATGGTGGGATAGAGGGACAGGCCGCCCACCCCTAGATAGAGGCCAACCTTCCACCAGAACAGGGGGTTCTCCGTATAAAACTCGCTTCCCTGGCCGAAGTAAAGAACCCGCAGAATCCCGCTCACCAGCAGGGCAAGGGCTGCCAGGCCATACACCACATCGGTGATCACCATCAAGGTGGCATCGGCCTTGTTTGGATTTGGCTTGATCAAGCGCCGCTCCAGCACTAAGGCCCCGAAACAGAGCATGAAGCTCACGTAGTGCACGTAGGCCACCCCAGCGCGGGAGAGCACTTCAGGGGGGATGGCAGCCAAGCCAGGCATTTGTAGTAGGCAGATGCTGGCAACCGTAACCGGCGGATCAGCTGGCCTGCTGCTTGCTCAAAAGTGAGCTGGAATCAGCAGCCATTTTGAAAGTCGCAAGCTTTTCGGGGAGACCGTTTGCGCTTGCCCAGATGTTGCTGTTGCATCTGCCCCCAGGCGGAAGTGGATGATTTGGTGGGCTGCGAACAACGCAGCCTCACCGTGAGCTGGGCAAACTGCGGAAAACCGGCATCGATAGCGGCTTGGTGGCAGCCGATTAGCTGTCGCTTGCTCCTTGAATGAGCACGTTGGCTGCCGTGCTGCCCGTGACCGAGTTCGTAGACCCGACCTCAGGAGATGCTCCCGTAGTTGATGCCCAGGTGTTGGAGAGCACCGAGCTGAATGAGGTGGTGTTGCTCAAATTGTTGCGCCGGGCAGGCCGCACCCTGGCCAGACCGGCCCTGGAATGTCTGGAGCTGTTGCTAGACCCCCAAACGCCTGCACCAGCCAAACTCACTGTGCTGGCTGCGCTCACCTACCTGCTGGTGCCCCTAGATCTGATTCCAGATTTCATTCCGGCGGCGGGCTTCAGCGACGATCTTGTGGCCGTTACGGCGTTGCTTGGTTTGTGCAGCCGCCATCGCACCCCGGCGGTGCAGTTGCGGGCCCAGCGCAGACTGGATCAATGGTTTCCCCTGAACCGCTGATAGCGATGGCCAGCCTCACAGCTGCAGAGCTCGATGATCTGCAGAGCTTTCTTAAAGACTGGCTGCGCCACACCGGACGCACCCAGGCTGATCTCAGGCGCGCCCTGCAAGCAGCTTCGATTCGGATGCCCGTCCTGCTTGAGGTGCTGCAACGCACTCACAACCGCGACGGCTTGCCTGGTCTCGCCCAGCAGCTGTGTGGCGTTGAGGAGCTCTGGCAAAACGAAGATGGAGCCGGCCAAAGTGAGGGCTCTGGTCGGCCGGGGTTGGAGGCTTCGCTGGGGCAGCTAGATCTGCTGTTGCAGGAAATTCGCCAAGACCAGCAAAGCTGAGCATGGCCGTTCAGAGTGGAGAAATAACAGCTATCGCCTCGATGCAGCTCCCAGGCCTCTCTTTGGCAGCCCTTGCCGCCAGCTCCTTGCTTGCCATGGCTCCGGCCTTGGCCCAGGTTGAAAGTTTTCTTGTGGGCCCCGGCAGTTCCGTGGGGCCGTCCACCAAGGTCAAGCCCAAAAATTGCGTCACAGCGGCGGATGGAGCCATTACTTGTGACACCCAGCTGGAAAACTCCCCCAGCGACACCCAAGCTCGACCTATCTATGAACAGTTCAAGAATTAATTGGCGACCGTGATCAAAAATCTGCGCCGGCTCTGGCAAGACGTCAACTATCTCCAGCTAGTTGATCGCAGTGAGCAATCCCTGGCCAAGCTGCTCGGCATCGTGCTGCTGGTGGTGTTGGTGGCTGGCACCGTGCAGTTGATGAGTGTTGTAGTCGTGGCGGTGCTGCAGCCCGATACGCCCTGGCTCGGCAGCAAGATGAACGCGGTTTTGGGCGATCTGCTCACCCTGCTAATTGCGGTGGAGGTGCTCCAAAACGTGACCTCCTATCTGCGCCGTCAAGTGGTGCAGATCGAGCTGGTGTTGCTCACAGCCATGACCGCGGTAGCTCGAAAGGTGATCGTGCTGCCCCCCGGGGCTGAAAACAAGCCCCAGCTCCTCGGCGGGCTAGGTATTGCGGTGCTCGCCCTAGCGGCGGCGTTCTGGCTGGTTCGCAGCGTCAACATTCGCCAGCCTCCCGCCAGAACAGGGCCAGCCATACGGTCCCCGGAGCAGGATCCGTAGCGAGGAGCCGGTGCCGCCGGTGGGCTGGAAGCAGCAGGCTGTCACCTCGGCAGAGCTCTACAGGCAACTCCTCACCGTCTAGCTCAAGCAGGGCGCTGCCTTGGAGCAGGGTTAGCCACTCGTGTTCCTCCTGGTCGTACCAAAAACCAGCAGGACTGGCTGCTAGGCAGGAGTGGATCCGCTCAAGTCGCCAGGTTTTTTGATCCACTAAAACGACGCTGGTCTCCTGCCCCGTAGCCGGGCAGGGAGTAGCTAAGAGATTGGCTTCAGGTTGGCGGGGGGGATCGGTTTCACCCCAACGCCTGCCGATCTCGAAGCCCCGGCTGCGGGCTAGTTCCACCACCGCGTGGTGATCACTGCAGTCCCGCAGGGCCTGGCGCAGGGATGGCTCGGCCTCGCTGAGGGCCACGAAGGCATTTAGTTGGCGTACCTTCTCGAGAAATTGCTGCAATTGGGCTTCAGCCATCACGCCCCATTTCGTTTTGCTCGCTCAGATCTTTGATCATCCGCCAGCGCTGGAATGATTCCCCAGCAAATATCACCTGCTCCTCGGCATCGATCTGCCAGCCGAGATGGAGCAGAAGCGGCTTGGAAAGCTGGCTCGCCTCGGTGTGCAACTGGCGGCAACCCTGTTGCCAGGCATGGCTTTCAAGGGCCTGGAGGATTAGGCGACCCCTTCCCTGCCGGGAGGCCCTGCCGCGGCAGTAGAGAAGCGATAGCCGTTGCGGCGGATCCAGCACCCCAAAAGCTTCAATAATGTTTTGGTTGTTGGCTGCGCAGCTGGCCAGGCCATAGCCCCTATGCAGGGCTTCGCGAACAGCATTGCTGCTCTGGGCATGGTTGGCCCAGGCCGCAATTTGAGCTTGGCTATAGAGGCCTTTGGCCTGGCTGATCACGGCGTCGTGATACACCGCTGCTACTTGATCGAGATCGACGGGATGCAGCACCCGCAGGTTTTCCATCCCGTTGCTGGTTCAGCCTGCTTTCTATCACCGCTGCCAGCCAGCATCGAAATGGGCTGAATGTTTAGGCATTGATTTGCCTGGCAAAGCTTGGCAGCTGCAGTTAATGGTGTAAATTCTGAATGTAATTCCCAGGGGCAAACCTCATAAGCCCCGCCAATTCACCCACCAATCCCCTAAATCGATGCTCACTGGATCGGAACTGCTTGCCAAGGTCAAAGAGCTTGGCGATGTGGGCAAGTCGGAGATCGTCCGGGCCTGCGGCTATGTCTCTAATAAGAAGGATGGCGGCGAGCGCCTTAATTTCACTGCCTTCTATGAAGCCCTGCTTGAAGCCAAGGGCGTTGAGCTTGGCGGTGCTGGCAAGGTTGGTAAGGGCGGCCGCAAACTCAGCTACATCGCTACCGTGCAGGGCAATGGCAACCTGCTGATCGGCAAGGCCTACACGGCCCTGCTTGATCTCAAGCCCGGCGATGAATTCGAGATCAAGCTCGGCCGCAAGCAGATACGCCTGATTCCGGCCGGTGCCACCGACGAAGACGAAGAGTGATTGCAGCGTCCCTATTTGACGCTGCTTAAGCAGCTGTTGATCATTTACCCCGGCTGGTCCGGGGTTTTTTCTTGCTGCCCAAGACTCTTTGGTTAGGCGGCTAAAGCGATTTCACTGCCAAGCTCGGCAGCCAGCGACCGATAGTCATTCGGGTTGCAGGACAGCAGGATCAGTTGCATGCCGTGGTTGGCCCCTCGGCGCAGCATCTGCTGCAGCGCTTGCAGGCGCTGTTGATCGCTGTTGGTAAAGGCGTCGTCGAATATCAACGGCAGGCAATCGTCGTAAGCGGGTTGGAGCACCTCCGCTATGGCCAAGCGCAGGGCGGCGGCTAATTGTTCGCGCATGCCTCCACTTAGCTGCTCGAAGCCAAAACGGTGTGGGCCCTGCTGAAGTTCGAAATTGCCAAACCCACTTTTGGGGTCAAAGTCCAGGCTTGCCTGGTGCCTGCCGTTTTGCAGGTAGTGGAGGTAGGGCCCAATGGCCTGCTCCAGCGGTTCGCTGTAGCGCTGGGAGAAATCCTGGCGGCTCTGGTGAAACAGGTTCTGCAACATTTGCAATGCCTGGGTTTGGAGCTCCAGCGCCTCCAGATCTGCCTGGGCCGACTCCCAGGCGGCCTGGCGATGTTGCACCAATGCCGTTGGATCATCCGAGCTAAGAGTGAGGCAGCGCTGCTCGTTTTGGCCGCGGCTGGTGAGCAGGGCGTCTTTCTCGCCATCGAGCAGGCGTAGATGCTGCTCGATGGCGCCGCCAGCTGGCAGCTTGTCGAGTATTTCCTTATCCAGGGCGGTCAACTCCGCCTCCTGGATGAGCAGGGCCTGGCGGCTGCTGTTCACCGCATCTGTTAGTTGCTGCCCATCACCGTGACTGGCTTTTAGGGCTAGTTGGCGTTCCGCCAAGGTGCTCAGGGAGCCCGTGAGTTGCTCGAGGTTTCGCTCCAGCTCCTGGCTGGATCGGTGCTGCTGCTCCAGCTGCTGGCGCCAGCTTGTGCGCTCGGCCTCGGCCTGCTGCTGCCTTTGACTGAGCTCATTGGCTTGCCGCCGCAGCTCCTCGATCCAGGCCTCGAGCTCCGCGCGCCCCTGGGGCAGCTCGCCGCGTTCGGCCAGGCTCTGGCGCTGCAGTTGATGCTGTGCCAGCCGGCTGAGCAGGCGCTGACGCCTGGGCTCGAGGGCGGCGATCTGCTCTTCCAGGCGACTCCAGGGGATGGCGCTGGCCGCTTGGCGCAGGTTGGCCAGCTCGAGCTCCAGGGCCTGGCGCTGCTGGGCAATCACTTCTGCCGCTTCGCTATTGGCCACGCCAATGGAGATCTGCAGCTCGCGCAGGGCCGCGCCGCTGTGCTGCAGGGCCGCTGCAGCTTGGGCGGTCGCCTCCCCTCCTCCAGGGCTGATGCGCAGCCGAACCCCGCAGCCCACCGCCAGCTCGGCGCTGCCATTGAGCTGAACCGTTTCCCCAGGGGATAGGGGCTGGCCGGCGAGGCTCACGGGCTGATCTGACTCAATCAAGCTGATTGCTGTTGCCATGGCCTGGCTGCGGGCTTCGGCCTGGGCCCATTGCTGTTCGGCCTGTCGCAGGGCCTTCACCGCGGCGGCATCGATCGGGGCCAGCTGGGCAAGGCTCTGCTTGCACTGTTCCGCCTGGAGCTGGAGCCGCTGGAATTGTTGTTGATGCTCTAAAAGCTGCTGAGCCTCCCGCTCGAGGTTGGCTAGATCGAGCAGTTGCTGGGCTAGCTCGAGACGCTCGACCTGTTGCTGCTGCTGGTTTTTCAGCTCCTGACAGGCCTGGTCTGAGCTTTGGCAATTGGCTTCCAAGCTGCGGAATTGCTGTTGCCGGCTGCTGCGTTGCAGCTGCCAGTCCTGCTGCTGCGCCCCTAGTTCGCCCAGCTGCCGCTGCACCGCTTGCAGCTGCGCCTGGGCCTGCTCAAGATTGCTCAGTTCCTGGCGCAGGGGTTCGATCTGGGCTCGCCGCAGCCGCAATTGGGCCTCCAGCTGGAGAGCCCGCTGCAGCTGCGGCCGCTCCTGGGCTTCGATCAATTGCAACCGTTCACCTATTTGGCGCAGCTGCTCCATGGCCGCTTCCAGCTCAGCTTGGAGGGCTTGGGCCTGCTCCAGGTTCAGTAGGGCGTCTGAGCAGCGCTGGCGGGCCGCGGCCAGGGGGGAGCCGGCTTTGAGCTTGCCTGTGGCCGTGAACTGCTGGTCGAGCCGGATCTGCAGCTGCTCGCTGACCAGGCGATCGAGGGGAGATTCCAGGGCTGCGGCCGCCGCGCCCCGCTGCTGCAGTTGCTGTACGAGCTGTTCAACGTCGTAGGCCTCGCTGGGGCTGGCCAGCAGGTTGGTGCCGGCCTCCCCCTGGCGCACCCAGAGGTGGGCCCAGCGCAGCGGCAACTGACTGTGGCGCCTGCCCTCGATCGGTCCATCCACCCCCAGTAGACGGGCCAGCTGCTCCTCCGCCGCCGCCCCCCGCAGGGCCAGGCCAGCATCGCTGCTGAGCTGGCAGGTGCCACTTGCCCCGGAAAAGCGCTTGCGTAGCTCCCAACGGGCGCCGGCCGCCTCAAAGCCCAGCTCCACCTCGGGCAGGCCGCTGTGCAGGCGGGAGCGCATTTCGTCTACCGCCCGGCCCGTGGCACTGGCCTTCAGGAACAGCACCTTGTGCAGGGCCTCCACCACCGTGCTTTTGCCCGCCTCGTTGGGGCCGCCTAGCAGGGTGAAGCGAGGATCAAACTGAAGCTCGAGCTGCTGGTGCAAGCGCACCTGGCGCAGGGTGGCGTGGAGCAGGCGCATATTTAGCCCTGCAACTGGGCCACGGTCTGGTGCAGCTCGCTGAGGGCTAGACGCACCACCGTGGGGTCGGCGTCACCAGGGGTCTTCAGGCAGCGATGCAGCTCTTGGGCAACCCGGGCAACCAGGGGATCGCCGGGGCGCTGGGTGAGCTCGGCTAGTTCGGCATCTCCGGGCGCCGCTTCACAGCGACCCCGCAGCTTCAGGCGCAACAGCTGGGCATCCAGGCGCTCCAACAGTTCCGCGTAGCGGCGATGGCCAGCCAGGCTGAGGCTGCCGCCCACCTCCAGCAGCAGCAGGTCGCTGCCGATGCGCCCGCCAAGCAGGCTTTCCAGCTGAGCTTCGAGTCGCTCAAGATCGCTGTCTTGCTGCAGTTGGATGCGCATCGGATGCCAGCTCAGAGCTCCGGTGGCCAAGGGGCTCACCTGGGGCAGCACGCCCCGCCCAATCTGCACCTGCAACACCTGGCCGCAGCGGTAGTCGGCGCTGCGGGGAAAGCGATCTGCTTCGGGGGTGCCGCTGTACCAAACCTTCTCGGATACCCGTTTGAGGCCGTGCCAGTCGCCTAAGGCCACATAGTCAACATGCTCCAACCAGGCCCCCTCCAGCCGCAGACGGTTACTGGCATCGCCGGGGTTGTCGTCGTCTGTCTCGCCAGCGGCATCAAGGTCGGTGGCACTAAAACCGTGAACCGAGCCATGGGCGAGCACCAACCGGGGCTTGTTATTAGGCAGCTCAGACCAGTTGAGGCCGTTGAGCCAGCCGCAGGGATCGCTTGCATCAGTGCGACGCAGAAGCGGGCAGGGCAGCACCACCACGCTCTTCAGTTCGATGGGTGTGGCCTGCAGCAGCACCTGCAGGTTGGCGGCGCGGCGCCCCTGCTCCGCCTGGAAATAGGGCGTATGCCACACGCTGCCTGGGGCACCGTGGTCGTGGTTGCCGGGGATCACAAGCACCGGACACGGGATCGCCCCGATGGCGGCACACACGGCGCTGACATCTGCTGCCCCGGGCGTGGGTGAGTCGAATAAATCGCCGGCAACCACCACCAACTCGGCTGCTGTGGCGGCGGCGTGGGTTGCGATCCGCCCGATTGCCTGGAGCCGCACCTGGCGCAGCAGGGCGCGTTTGTCTGGATCGCTGACCCGGGCGTAGGGCTTGCCGATCTGCCAGTCGGCGCTGTGCAGCAGGGTGACGGGTGGCAAGGGTCTAGCCAGGGCCCAGGTGGCGGCGTAAGACCCTGTTTAGCGCCTGCAGGCGCACACTGGAATCATCGATAGCAAGATTGCCAAGGTGCTGCAGACGCTGTTGCGGGGATTGGGGTTGGCCAGATTGGCCTTGTTAGCCGTGGTGATGGCGGCGCTGGTGATCAGCGCAGGCCCGGCCTGGGCTGACCCTGGGGCAGATGGGGCAGAGCTGTTCGCCAACCATTGCGCTGGTTGCCACGTCAATGGCGGCAACATCATTCGCCGCGGCAAAAACCTGCACCTGGCGGCCCTGGAGCGCAATGGCATAGACGGTCCGGAGCGGATCGCCGTAATAGCCGCCGCTGGCCAGGGCCAGATGTCTGGCTATGGAGCCGTGCTTGGGGACGGGGGAGCAGAGGCGGTGGCTGCCTACGTGTGGCAGCAGGCCCAGCTGGATTGGCCCAAGGGTTGAACTTGCTTCAGAAGGCCTGGATCCAGGGATACACCTGCACCTCAGTCCAGATGCCATTGCGCCAGTAGACATCTGCCTTGACAAGGGCTTCAACCTGCTCCTTGCTGCCCGCCTCGTAGATACCGAACACGTGGGTGCTGCCTTCGGTGGGGCCCAGGGTGATCAGGGTGCCGGCGTCCTTAAGGCCCTGCAGTCCGGCCAGGTGCTCCTCCCGATAGGGGCTGCGCTTTTCGAGGGCGTTATCGCAGTAGGTGCCCCAGAGCACGAAGCGCATGGTGATGGGAGTGATCGGGGCCTGACATTACGGGGTTACCGGCTTACTGGCTGCCGATCAATGGTGTTAAGACAGGGGTTACAAGCATCCTAATTCTCGTGTTGCGATCCTTTCTCGTTCTTGCGGGTGCTGCCTTTTTCGCGGCTCCTGCCCACGCCAACATGGTGAAGCAGATCATCGTCGGTAAATGCTCCAGCGCCATGCAGGATGACTTCAAAAAGGCAGGCAAAACACCACCTGCTGGGATGGTCGACGAGACCTGCGGTTGCATTGCCGACGGCATGCTCAACAGACGGCAGAGCTTGGATCAGGCCAAGGACGTTTGCGTCAAGCAGACGACGGCCAAATACAACCCTTGAGTCTTAGGGCCGTGAGCGATGCCGCTTACCCGCTACCAGGCCCAAGCCAGCGGTTGGCGAAGGTGCTCAGCCCAATCATTCCTGAGCTGGCTGCCCTGGTGCACCAGACCCCCGGCACCCTGTCGCTTGCCCAGGGCATGGTGGGCTGGGATCCGCCACCAGGCGTAGCTCTTGCCGTGGCCGAGGCTCTGGCGGCCGGGGGGCCAGCCCTGCACCGTTATGGCCCACTCCAAGGTGATCCAGAGCTGCTGGAGGCGATCACCGCCAAGCTCACCAACCAAAACGGCCTCGATCTCATAGGGGCTGAGCTGCTGGTCACAGCCGGCAGCAACATGGCTTTCAACGCGGTGGCTCAAGTGATCGCAGCGGGTCCCCCCGGGGAACCCAGCGAGGTGATCCTGCCTGTGCCCTTTTATTTCAACCACGTGATGGCGGTGCAGCTGGCCGGTGCGGTGCCGGTACCGGTGCAGGCCGGCCTGATACCCGATCCCGAGCGGTTGGCGGCGGCAATCACCCCGCGCACCCGGGCCATCGTCACCGTGTCGCCAAATAACCCCAGCGGCGTGGTGATTCCGGCCCAGGTGCTGGCGGCGATCAACCAGCTCTGTGCGTTGCACGGCCTGTTTCACATCAGCGACGAGGCCTACGAGCAGTTCGTTTACGGCGAGGAGCCCCACTGGAGCGCCGCTTCCCGGCCCGGCAGCGCCGCCCACACCGTGTCGCTGCATTCGCTTTCTAAGGCCTATGGCCTGGCGGGCTGGCGCTTGGGCTACATGGCCGTACCCCAGGCGCTGCTGCCTCCCTTGTTGAAGGTGCAGGACACGGTGCTGATCTGTCCGCCCCGACTCACCCAGCACGCCGCCCGGGCCGCCCTAGCTGCCGGGCCGGCCTGGTGCGCGCCCCGGATCGCAGCCCTGGCGGAGCTGCGCCTGCAGCTGCTGGCTGCCGTGGCAGACCAGCAGGCCCAGGGCTTGCCGGTGCGCTTGCTGGCCCAGCCCGATGGGGCCTTCTACGCCCTGCTGCAAGTTGCAGCGCCGTTGCCCTTCGCTGCGGACACGCTGATGCGGCGGCTGGTGCTCGAGCACCGGGTGGCGACCCTGAGTGGCGGCAGCTTCGGGCTGGATTCCAGCGACGCTGGGCCGGTGTTGCGGCTCAGCTACGGCCTGCTCGACGCTGCGGATCTGGCTGAGGCCCTCGATCGGCTGTTCAGCGGCCTGCGCCGCCTGCTGGCTACAGCTGGCGGACGTAGGTAGGCCGCGGCCACCGCGCTGAATAGCTTGGTTGCCTCGTTGGTTGACTCGTTCATCGACGCTCGAGCACCAGCATTCGATTGTTGGCCGGCAGGGGCAGATCGGCTAGGCGCTCGAGGCCGAGGTTTTGGGCTTGCTGCACCAGCTCACTGGCATCACGCACCCCCATGGCTGGATCGATGCTGCGCATGTGCTGGTCGAAGGCGGCGTTGCTGGCGGCAGTGTGTACGCCGCCGTCGTGGAAGGGGCCGTAGAGCAGCAGCAGCCCGCTCGGCCGCAACACCCGCGAGGCTCCGGCTAGTAGATGCGGTACGGCCGCGGCCGACATGATGTGGCAGGTGTTGGCGCTGAAAACAGCATCGAAGCCTTGGCGTGGCCACTGCCCAGCGTCCGTGACATCCAGGGCGATGGCGGGTGGCAGCGTGGGGCTCTGGGCCTCCAGCTGGGCCTGTAGATCCATGAGGCTCTCTTGGCGTTCACTGGTCTGCCAGGTGAGGCCTGCGATCTGCTGGCAGAAGAAAGCTGCGTGCTGGCCGCTGCCTGAGCCGATCTCCAGTACTTGGGCGTGGGCAGGCAGCCACTCTTTAAGCACAGCCAAGATCGGCCCTTTGTTGCGCTCGCAGGCGGGGGAAAACAGCATGAGGGGAAATCGCTGCAGCCTGATCGGGGCTTAAGCGTCGAGCCCGGCCCGCAGCTCGGCGCAGAAGCGCCCGGCCGCGGCGGCAACGTCGCCCTGCTGGCCATGGGCGGCCGCCATCACTTTGACTAGGGCACTGCCCACAATTGCCCCATCGGCGCCCCAGTCGCGCACCTGGCGGGCTTGCTCGGGGCCGGAAATGCCAAAGCCCACGGCGATTGGCGTATCTCCCAGGGTCTTGAGCTGGCCCACCAGATCGCCCACCCGGGACTCAAGGCTTGTGCGCACCCCGGTCACGCCCGTGACGCTCACTAGGTAGGTGAAGCCGCGGCTGGCCTGATGGATTCTTCCCATGCGCTCGGCTGGCGTGGTGGGCGCCACTAGCAGCACCAGATCGAGGCCGGCAGCTGCTGCGATTGCTGAGAGTTTCTCGGCCTCTTCAAGGGGTAGGTCGGGCACCACCAAGCCGGCGGCTCCGGCGGCGGCGGCCGCGGCACAGAAGGCCTCCATGCCGCGGTTGAGCAATGGGTTGCTGTAGGTGAACAGCACCACCGGCATGGTCAGTTCACCCTTGAGGGAGCTGAGCATCTCCAGCACCCCGGCTGGAGTGGTGCGAGCCTTCAGGGCTCGGCTGGCAGCGGCCTGGATCACCGGTCCATCGGCCAAGGGATCGCTGTAGGGGATCCCGAGCTCCACCAGGTCGGCGCCATTGGCCTGCAGGGCCAGCAGGCTGGCCCGGGTGTGGGCCAGATCCGGATCGCCCGCCATCAAAAACGGCATCAGGGCGCAGCGTCCCCGTTGGCGAAGGGAGCTGAAACGCTGCTGGATTTGGGTAGGGGCGGCAGACACAGCAGCGAGAAGGGCTTCGGCCAGTGAGCCTATGCCTCGCCCTGGGGAGCTTCTGGCAGCTGGCCCGTTTCGCGCAGCAGGCGCTCCTGCTCTTCAGGGCTGAGGGCGTCAAACTTGCGCTGCAGAGCCTCAGTGGTGAAGGCGTCGTAGGCCTCGCGGTATTGGCGCCGCTGCTGGATAAAAGTCATTTTGCCTGTGACCACCCGAAACAGGTAGCTGCCCGTCCAGGCGAGTACCAGCACCATCAGCAGGGCAGAGGCGGCGATACCAGCAGAAAAGCCTTCAAAGCCCCCGGCCTGAAAAAGCCAATAACCGCCGCCGCCCAAGCCAAATACCCCTAGGGCCAGCAGCAGGGCCCGACCGTTGGTCATGAGAGCACGTTGCCCTGGCCTGCCATGCGCAGGTTGATGAAGGGTGCAAACAAAATCAGACCAGGGAAAAACAGAAACACCAGTCCGTAGACCCCGAAGCGCTCGAGCTTGCCCATCACCGTCCAACGCTTGATCATCCAGGCGTAGAGCAGCAGGGGCACTGCCACTAGGTAGGTGCCTCCGATTAGGGCATAGGCCACCAGAACCAGCAGCAGATCAGGTGAAACGGATTGAAGAAACCCGGGCAGCTGCACGGCAGACCTTCGTGTTGCCGCCAATTTAGGATGGCCAGGCAGGGGGCATGGCGGAATTGGTAGACGCAGCGGACTTAAAATCCGCAGACGGCAACGTTGTGGGGGTTCAAGTCCCCCTGCCCCCATCCCTTAAAAGCACTGCAGCAACAAAGTTTTTCTCTGCGGCCTTCCTCTCGCAGCGATTTGAGTTCAGGCACGGTTTAGGCACGTTTAGGCACAAAAGGAGGCAAGCTAGGCACGGTTTTAGGCACGGTCGTCATGCCCTCCCGCCGGGACCCATATCTGACCCGTGTCAATCGAGCCATCAAGGATCTGGGCTGCGCAGTGGCGATCGAGATCTCGCCCTCCGGCAAGCGTCTGCGCCTCAGGGCCACGCTGCCGCTGCCCGACGGCTCCTGGAAGCAGCTGCGCATCAGTACCCAGATCGCTTATCCCTCAGGGGTGGAGCAGGCCCGCAAGCTTGCTGAGGAGTTGGGACGCGATATGGAGCTCCACCGCATGGGGCTTGATCCATTCCCCTACGAGCGCTGGCTTGCTGATGTTCCAAAGACTGGGGACGAGGGCGTTGTCGCGATCAGCGGTGTAGAGGCCATCCGCTGCGCCGAGCAGTGGTGGAGCCAGCAGCGCCGGCGAGGTGTGAGTTCTGCGGTCTCCTGGGCGACCGACTACGCCTCGCCTCTCAAGCCCCTTCTGTCCATCGAGAAGGTTGATCTCAAGATTCTGACTGCTCTGGTCGAGAGCAAGGAGGTGGGCAGCCGGAGTCGGCGCCGGGCTTCCATCGCCGCTGTGGCGGTGGCCAGGGCGATTGTCCTTGGCCCTGAGGCTGTTCAGAAGCTCAAGGAGCTCGGCAAGGGCTACAGCCCCCAGAAGGACGCCGCGCCGCGTGAGCTGCCTAGCGATGCTGTGATCGTTGAGGTCATCGATGCATTGCCGGTCGACTGGCAATGGGTCGCGGGGCTCTGTGCCACCTATGGCGCCCGCCCCCATGAAGCCTTGATGAAGGCCCATGTCCATGTCAACGGGCTGGTGGCAATAGGAGGTGGCAAAACTGGAGCCCGCCAGGGGCTTCCACTACCAAAGGCTTGGATCGAGCGCTGGTCGCTTGAGCGAAAACGCCTTCCCGAGATCAATCTCGATCGGGACCACCGCACGGTGGGCGCACAGTTGGGTGTTGCGCTGCGGCGCTTCGGGGCGCCGTTTAAGGCTTACGACCTGCGCCATGCCTGGGCGGTACGGGCGATTCACAACCCGCAGATCAGCCCTTCCCTGGCGGCGAAGAGCCTCGGACACTCGCTGATGGTGCACACGTCCCTGTACCAGCGCTGGTTCGACAGCGCCTCGATGGCGTCACTTGTTGCGCAGATGTGAGGCGAAGCCCTCCACATCTACGTAAAGCGTCCTGCGCCTGCCGGTGTCGCCGGTGGTGGCGCTCACGAACTGAGGAGCGATGCGACCGCGATCGATGGCGACCCGCAAAGCACGGGCGCTGGGGAAGTGGAGGGCCCTGGCGGCTTCCGACAGGGGCAGCCAGGGGCTGCTGCTGAGCGTGGGCTTCAGCTCCAGCCTCGCCTGGATCACATTCAGCTGGGCACAGATGAGGTTGAGTTGCTGCTTGATGTCATCTGCAGCTGTCAGAGATGTGCTCATGGCAGTTGGATTCTCACAGCACCATTTGAGCCCCTGAGATCAGCGATTAAGCGCTACTAAACCGTGCAAACCGTGCAGATTTTCGAGATTTGCACGGTCTGCACGGTTCCGGCTCATCCATACAGACCAAGCAGGGGCTCAAATGAAAAGGCCGCAGCGAAGTTCGCCGCGGCCCTGAGTTCTTGCGGAACTGATTATGGCATCTCCGGAGATTGCTGCGACTGCTTTTTGCTGGGCTTTTCAGCAACAAAGTGGTGCGTCCTGGGGCTCCTCCGATCAGGAGGTTCGCCCATGAACCCCTGTGACTACAGCGCCCTGAGGGAAGCGACCGGCCAGCTGTCCCGGCTGGGGCTCAGCCTGCAGACGGTGATTCCAGTGGCGCTTCCTGCCGAGTCCTATCCGGTGACCAGGAAGAACAGCACAACCGGTCAACGGGAGATTCAGCGTGACAAGAACGGGCAGCCTCTGCCTGCATTTGTCGGCAAGAACCCGAGTTTCTGGCTGGCTGATGGCCAGCCGAGATTGACAAGTCAGAGCCAGCCGGCTGATGAGTCTGAAGTATTGAAACGGCTTGAGGTCGCCGAGCGGCTGCAACAGCCGATCGGACTCGCTGTCATCCCGTCCACGGATGTGGCGGTCATTGATTTTGATCGCAAAAACTATCCAAGCCAGGAGGCTCTGGATCAGGACTGGATGCGCCTTTTAGATCTTTGCCCGGAGCTCACCCAGACCCGCATTGAGCGCACGCCCGGTGGAGGGGTCCACATCTATGTGAGGCCGGCTGACGGGATGGACAGCTGGCGCACTGCGGCGGGGAAGCTGCACTGCAATTTCACGACTGTTCCCGGCGGTGAGCACCGTGGGGAGGTGCTCGCCGGCACCCGGGTGTGCGTCTGTGCCCCGACCCGCAACGGATCCGGCAGTTACGAGTTGGTCAATCCCGATCACGCTTACAGCCTGGTTGAGGTCAGGAGCCTCGAGGCTGTGGGCATCTACCCCCGGGTCAAGGCGACCACAGAGTCGCGCCAGTGGCAGAAGCGTTCCACAAGCCAGCAGCAGGCCTCTGTGGCTGCGGCACCGGCACTGGCGGAGTTGATCGGCAGCAAGGCCAAGGAGGTGTTGGCGGGTGGCAACCCCTACTGCGCAAGCGAGGGGGCGGCGGTGGACCGCAGCGCCCAGCTCACGGGGTTCGTAAGGGAGCTCTACAGCTGGGTCAACCTGCTCAATGCGGAGGGCCTGCGCTTCAGCGGCAGTCCGGACGATCTGATCCAGCAGGCCGTCGCGGCCCTGGCCATCGAGGACAAGGTGGATCGTGTGCTGGCCACGATTGAGATGGAGCACTGCCGGCATCGGGACGGCGATGCCGCCCTGCGCCGTTATCGGCGATTGAGCAGCGGCTCTGCCGCCGGTAACGGCTCCTTTGGATCTACTGATGCGCCCCCAGTGGCGGCAGGGCAGGGAAAGCCAACGCTGCAGCAGGTTCTCGAGGAGCTGGCGGAAGCAGGCCTCAGTGGTTCAGAGCTGTCTTTTCGGCTGGAGCGAATCGCCGGCGACCACGACCGCAGCCTGCGGGATGTGCAAGGGCTCTACCGGGAGCTGGTCGATGAGCAGGAAGCGGCCCTCGATGCCGATGACTCCCTCGATCAGCTGGAGCTGCTCGGTGCATCGGTCGACCTGGATGTCCGTTCCCTGATCCCACCGGTGCTGGTGGAAGCGCTGGAGGGAATCCGCCACAGCGCTGAGTTCCAGCACAGCACGCTGCTGGCCGTTCTGTTGGCCGGTTTTTCAGCTGCCTTGCCCCTGCGCAGCTGGATCGAGCTGGATCCGGCTGAGGACTTCAGTCAGCCGTTGACCCTGTGGGTGCTGCTGTTGATGCCCAGTGGTGAGCTCAAGACCCCATTGCTGAGCAGGCTTCTGGTCAAGCCCTGGCAGCAGAGCGTCGATGGGGTCGTGGAGCAGGCCCACAAGCGCCAGGTGGAGGAGTGGGAGCTCAGGAAACAGGATGCCGAGAACGGAGAAGGACCCCAGCCGGGTCCCAGGCCGCGGCTGCCCCAGACCCTGGTGACGGAGGACATCACGGTGCAGGGGATGGAGGTCCACCTGGAGATCCACGACAAGTGGGCCAACCGTTCGGTATGCCTTTGGCTGGATGAGGGTGCAGCAGCCCTGCGGCAGATGGCCGATCCGGCCAGAGCCGGCAAGGATGCCTCCCTCGGGGGCTGGTTGCTCTCCCGCTATGACGGCACCGGTGCCCGCGGCGCCAAGGTTGATCAGACCCGGGAGCGGCACTACAAGAGCTGCCGCCTGGCGATGGTCGCCGGTTGTCAGCCCGATGTGTACCGGGAGATCACCGGTGATGCCGATCAGTCGGGTCTGTCGGCCCGCTTCATCGTGATCGAGCAGCAGAGTGTCCTGCAGCATTTCCCTGCCTGCTGGACTGAGGAAGAGACCCAGCGAGCCGAAGCCCTCAAGCAGCTGCTCGTGCGCTGTTACGGGGCCCTAGCCCGCATTGAGCAGTTGCACCTGCGGCTCTCCCCCGAGGCCTTTGCTCTGTTCCAGGCGGAGCGAGCAGCGATGTATGAGCGCAAGCGGGCCAGCATCTCCGCGGCGGAGCGCTCCCTGGCCAACAAGGCCGCCGGCCGGATCGGCCGACTGGCCGCTCTGTTTCACCTGTTGTGGTGCATCGCGGAACGGAAGGAGGGGCTGATCTCTCTCGGCAACAACGAGGTTGGAGTAGAGGCGATGCAGCGGGCGATCCGCTTCAACCGCTTCCTGCTGGATCAGACGGTCGGCGTGCGCCTGACCTCGGCCGGGAACAGTGAGCTGGGAGCTTTGATGCTGAAGCTGCAACGGGTGGCCTGGGAAAAGCGCACTCCACTGGCACTGAGCAAGCTGCGTCGTGCCCTGAGCGGTAAGCAGCGCCCGGAGTCCGCGGAGGTGCTGCATGCCCTGCAGGTGCTGCAGGAGCGGGGATACGGCGTCTTGGAGACGATGGAATACAGGGGCCAGCAGGGATGGAAGTACACCGCCACCAAGCCGTTGCTGTCGGCCAGCTGACGCGTCGGCGCCACCTCTTGGTCGTTGCCACCCCTGCGGCTCCACCGCTTGGTCCACCGCTGATGGTGCGCAAGAACATCCGTCAGCACTGAGGTTCGAGGTGGAGGGGTGGAGGGGTGGTCGATGACCCTGATGGTGGACCAACGGCGGAGTGGCTTCGGTGGTCAAGAAGCACTACTCCGGAGTCCACCCATTGGGGGGATAGGAGGCTCAGATCCCTTATTTAGCAAGAGAAGAGAGAGATATTTATTTCCTTCTTCAGGGGTGGCCTAAGGGGTGGATGAGGCGCGGGCAAGGCACGGCAAGGGGTGGTGATGCGACAAGAACAGCACAGCTGGGTTCAGATGTGCAGGTTTTGTCGCATGATGGGTGCATGACCCAGGTTCTGGACAGGAAGGAAACGGCCCTGAAGCTGGTGCGCAGCAAGGGACTGCTCCGGGCCAAGGAGGCTGCTGCGGTCGGTGTCGATCGTTCGACCCTGGCCCGCCTGTGTCAGGGGGGACTGCTGGAACGTCTCGAGCGCGGGCTCTACGGCATGCCGGCGGCAGCGGTGCGGGAGCACATCGATCTGGAGATCGTCGCTAGACGGGTCCCCCAGGCAGTCTTCTGCCTGCTTTCGGCTCTGCGGCTGCATGGTCTGGGGACGCAGCAGCCGCGGCGGGTCTGGATCTGCCTGCCCCGGGGTGTCCACTCGCCCACCCTGCGGTTTCCCCCGCTGGAGGTGGTCCATGTGCAATCGGTGCTGCATCGGCTGCAGGTGGAAACGCTGCGCTCCGGCCCGATCCGCCTGAAGGTCTACGGGGTGGAGAAAACCCTGGTCGACTGCTTCCGCCATCGCCGCCGGCTGGGGATGGAGCCGGTGCTGGAAGCTCTGAAGGATGCGATTAACCAGCGGCGGCTGAATGTCGATGAGCTCTGGCAGCAGGCCAAGGCCCAGCGCATGCAGCGCGTGATGGCTCCCTACCTAGAAGCCCTCCTGTGAAGGCCAACCTGGCCGCGTCAATCCGGCAGCGCCTTCTGAACCGGGCCCGGCAGGAGCAGGTGACATTCGATGCGGTACTGAACCGCTTCGGGAGGGAGCGATTGCTGTATCGGATCGGGATCTCGGAGTACCGCGATCAGTTCCTGCTCAAGGGCGCCATGCTCTTTGCCCTCTGGTATGACATGCCGCACCGGCCCACGCGGGACATTGACCTGCTGGGCTTCGGGCCTGGGGAGCTGTTCGTGTTGGAGCGGGTCTTCCGGGAGATCACCCAACAGCCGGTGGACGACGGCCTTCGTTTCTCTGAGACGGTGCAGTCCGAGGAGATTCGCAAGGAAGCCAACTACGCCGGCGCCAGGGTCACGCTGGTTGCCACCCTGGAGAAGGCCCGCATTCCGCTCCAAGTCGACGTCGGCTTCGGCGATCTGGTGACGCCTGCCGCCGAGCAGATCGACTACCCAGTGCTGCTGGAGGACTTGAACTCACCGAGTCTGGGCGCCTATCCCGTGTACACGGTGGTGGCCGAGAAGCTCCAGGCGATCGTCAGCCTTGGCATGGTGAATAGCCGCCTGAAGGACTACTTCGATCTGCAGGTGCTGCTGGAGCGGGAGGAGCTCGATGAGCTGGTGTTAGCTGAGGCCGTGCGTCTCACCTTCGCGGTGCGCTCCACGCCGCTGCCGCAGCAGATGCCCCTGGGGCTGAGCGGTGAGTTTGCAGAGGACCAGGACAAGCAGGGCCAATGGCGGGCTTTCCTGCAGCGCAACGAGCTCGATGACGTGCCGCTGCCGCAGGTGGTTGCACAGCTGCGTGAGTGGTTGATGCCAGTGTTGCTCCGGGCTGGGCAGGCGTCTCTTTGACCATCCGCCTGCGGTTTAGCAGGCCCGCGCGACTGGTATGGCGCAGTCACCTGGCTGCGCTGACGAGCTGCTCCGGTCAGCGGCGGCCGTCCTGAACTTGCCACGGCTGGGCCGTGGCTGACGTCAGACAGCCGCCGCCGCCCTCCGCGCTGCGGCCGTGGTGGGGGTACAAGGCGGAAGGGCATGCCCGCGGCTGCGGTGCCCGTGGTGATTCGGCGAGCGAGGGATGAATCAAGGGGCCCTGATTGCAGGTCTTGCTGCGCGCGGCTGCGCGGCCATTCGCTGCTGCCTGGGTGCTGAACTTGGAGGGTTGCTGGTTGCTCAGCCAGGGCTGGTATGGGCTCGGGCTGGGTGTCCTGTGATTGCCAAGATCCACTGGCCTGCAAGCGGCCTGCTTGTATCAATAGTGCATCTGTACTGATAGAATAAGGATCACGCCAAAGGCCCCGAGCCCATCGCCTGCGGCAACTTCATCCCCTGATCTCGCTATCACTGCCGCACTCTCATCAGCGGCATGATGCCCCGATCAGTTGTCCCTCAAGGCAGCTGATTTCATGGTTGTTTGTCATTCATTCGAGCCAAGTTCGGGCCCTGCTCGTTCGTTGGTGATCGCGGCCGGTGGCGGCCGTGATCTGGCCTGGTCCCATCAGCGGGTTGCCGCTGAGCTGCTGGCCCGCAGCGGCGGGCGGCTTGTCCATCTGCTGCTCCATGGCGGTGCTCGGGGCGCCGATGCCGCCATTGCCCGTGCCGCCCATCAGCTGGGCTGGTGCTCTCTTGTGATGCCGGCCGAGTGGGGCCGTCATGGCCGCGCCGCCGGGCCGATCCGCAATCGCGAGCTGCTTGAGCAGGCCATCGCCCGGGCCGTGGCCCACACATCGCCGGGCTCGATCGCCTCGGTGCTGGTGGTGGCCTTCCCCGGTGGTGCCGGCACAGCCTCGCTCGTGCAGCAGGCGCGGCGTATGGCTTCCCGCTCGCCGGTGCCGATCTCAGTGGCGGAGGTCAAGCCGCCATGCGCCTCCCTCGTCCCTTGAAGCCTTCCGCGCCTGCTGGCGCTCCCTGTTCCTCTTTCCTTCTCACCGTCATGGCCGTTCTCACCTCCATTCCCGCAGCTCCAGCCGACGCACCAGCGGCAGCCCCCTCGGCAAAAGGTCCTGCCTGTTCCCTGCAGCGACCTGGTTCTCTCTGGCAGCTGGGCATCGGGGCCCAGGAGCTCACCATCGCCATCGGCCAGCTGGCCGAGCAGCTGGAAGCCGATGATCCCGAGCAGCGCGCTCTGGCCCTCGCCGAGCTGGAGGCCGCACTTATGGCAGAGGAGGGCAACAAGGCGGCCTTGGCGGCCAAAGCAGATGCCATCTGCTGGGTGATCGAGCACCTGCGCGGCCAGTCAACCTACCGCCAGCAGCAAGCCAAGCGGCTCGCCGATTTGGCCCGTAGTGATGCCGGCCGGGCTGATGCACTGGAGGAATCGCTGATCTTTGTCCTCACCCAGCTGCAACCGGGGGTTACGCGTTTCTCCTTCCCCGATCACGAGCTCTCAAGCCGCAAATCACAGGCGGTGGTGATCGACGACGAGCAGGCCCTCGATTCCGAGTGGCTCACTTTCTCCACCACAAGCAAGCCGGACAAGAACGCCATCAAAGAGGCCCTCAAAGCAGGTCGCCAGGTCACCGGCGCTCAGCTGCTCAACCGCCGCTCCTGGCGCATTCACTGACGGGGGCAGAGCCTCCCTTCACGTGGGTCCGTTTCAGGGGCGGGCCCATACCCCCCCCCACCCAAATCACCTCTCACATCGCAGCATTCCCATGACCACCGCTGTCTTCTCCACCGAGCAGATCGCTGCCCTTTCCGCTCCACTCGATCGCGCCAAGGTCCAAACCCGCAGCCAGGCCGGCCGCTCCCTGGCCTACCTGGAGGGGTGGCAAGCGATTGCCGAGGCCAACCGAATCTTTGGCTTTGACGGCTGGCAACGCGAAACCATTGCCGTGCAGTGCGTCTCTGAGCGGGAGCGCACCCTGGGCAGCAGCAACCGTGCCGGCTGGGGTGTTACCTACACCGCCCGGGTGCGCATCAGCGTTGGAGATGTCATACGAGAAGGCAGCGGCGCCGGCCACGGTATCGACGCCGACCTGGGCCAGGCCCATGAATCCGCCCTCAAGGAGGCCGAAACCGATGCCATGAAGCGGGCTCTGATGACCTTTGGCAATCCCTTTGGTCTGGCGCTCTACGACAAGCAGCAGCGTGAGGTCACCAGCTCGGCCACTCCGGCCTCTAACGCCAACCCCAGCAGCAGGCCAGCAGAAGCGGCTCCCCGGCAGCAGCCCCAATCACCTGCGCAGCAAGAGAAAGATCCAAGCCTT
>ERZ887849.1293-NODE-1293-length-23988-cov-9.323654_pt1 | contig 23988 bp, 19 predicted proteins | sample MGYA00521267_ERZ887849 | MGnify/ENA primary metagenome ERZ887849 (study PRJEB32303, sample SAMEA104408601) | aquatic metagenome | biome: Brackish water; feature: Pelagic; material: water | place: Baltic Sea | collected 2014-06-06T16:11:00 | depth 2,863 m ... | reverse complement strand
CACAGATGATTCGCATCACCTTCCCCTACTTGTTGCTGATTTCGATGACCGGGTTTTGCGGGGCGATCCTGAACAGCTATGGCCGCTTTGCCGTGCCCGCGTTAACCCCGATATTTCTCAATCTGTCGCTGATAGGCGCGGCGCTTGTCGCGGCGCCGCAGTTGGAGGAGCCGGTGTTCGCGCTGGCTTGGGGCGTAGCACTGGCGGGTGTGGTGCAGCTGCTGTTCCAGCTGCCGTTTTTGTACCGGCTGGACTTGGTGCCCCGTCCACGGTGGGACACACGTCACCCCGGCGTGCGGCGCATTCTCAAGCTTATGGTGCCGGCATTGTTTGGCGTGTCGGTCAGCCAGATTAATTTGCTGCTGGATACCGTGCTCGCTTCTTTCCTGCCCACCGGGAGCGTGTCCTGGTTGTATTATTCCGACCGCTTGATGGAGTTGCCACTGGGCGTGTTTGGCATTGCTATTGCCACGGTGATTTTGCCCAGCCTGTCGGCGCACCGAGCGGCGGCGCGCATGCGTCAGTTCGGCTTAACGCTGGATTGGGCAGTGCGTTCCGTGCTGTGGGTGGCGGTGCCGGCGGCAGTGGCCTTGGCCGTGCTGGCACAGCCGATTCTGGTGACACTTTTCCAGTACGGGGAGTTCAAACCGCGCGATGTGGCCATGTCCGCGTTAAGCCTGCAGGCTTATAGCCTGGGGTTGGCGGCGTTTATGCTGATCAAGGTGCTGGCCCCGGGCTATTATGCGCGGCAGGACATTGCGACGCCGGTGCGCTTCGGTATTATTTCGATGGCTGCCAACATGGTGATGAACCTGTTGTTTGTGCTGCCGCTACTGTTTTGGTTTGGGGCGGGGCACGTGGGTCTCGCGCTGGCGACCAGTGCGGCCGCCTACCTGAATGCCGGCTTGCTGCTGCGTGGCCTGCTGCGCGATGGGGTGATGCAGCCACAAGCGGGCTGGGTAGCCTATGCGGTGCGTCTGTCGCTGGCGACGGCCAGTATGGTGGCGGTGGTACTGTGGCTTAGCCCAGGGGTTGAGATTTGGCTGGACTGGGCGCTGCCTGTGCGAATTGGGCGTCTTGCTTTGGTCTGTGCGCTCGGCGGAGCGGTGTATTTGCTTGTGCACGCGATCCTGGGTACTCGTCTGCAGCATGTGCGCACCCCTCCGGGCGGTAACTGAGGGCTTCCGCCATAGGCTAGGGCGGGAGTTTTCGCTATACTCTAAAGCTCGGTTTAACAGAGTAAGCCCGACCTCATGGAGCTGATCAGAGGCCTGCACAACCTGCGGCCGCAACATCGCCCTTGCGTGGCCACGATTGGCGCTTTTGATGGGGTCCATCTTGGGCATCAGGCGGTTATTCGCAAGCTGCAGGCCAAGGCGGCTGAACGGGCCTTGCCGACGACTGTCATTTTGTTTGAGCCACTGCCTCGCGAGTATTTTGCGCCGCTTGAAGCACCGGCGCGCATCATGAGTTTTCGCGACAAGTTCCGTGCTTTGGAGCGTTTGGGGGTGGATCGCGTGCTGCGCATTCGCTTCACACCGAGCTTTCGCAAAATGTCGCCGCAGGCGTTTGTTGACGATATTTTTGTCGCGGGCCTGGGCGTGCAACGGGTCATACTCGGTGACGATTTTCGTTTTGGTAACGATCGCAAGGGGGATTTCGCCTTTATCAAGGCACAGGGCCAGCGGTACGGCTATGAAGCCAGTGCCACGGAAACCTGCGAGTTTGAGGGTGAGCGGGTGAGCAGCACGCGTATCCGCAAGGCGCTTGCTGATGGCGATTTTAGCCTTGCTGAGCGTTTGCTAAGCCGCCCTTACCGCATTAGCGGCAAGGTGATTTATGGTCGCCAACTAGGCCGCGAGCTGGGTTTTCCTACAGCGAATCTGCAATTGCACCGGCTGCGCGCGCCCCTTTCTGGCGTGTATGCGGTAACGGTGAGCGGCGGTGGGCTGGTGAACGAACCCGCGGTGGCCAACGTTGGTACGCGGCCGACCGTGGACGACAGCATCCGCGCCAATCTGGAGGTGCACGTCTTGCAAGGCAGGCCACAGCTCTACGGCCGGCATCTGGAGGTGACCTTCTTACACAAGTTACGTGAAGAGCAGAAGTTTGATTCTATCGACATACTGCGCGCACAGATCAAGCGCGACGCAGAAGCGGCCAGAGGCTGGCTGCATGACCACATGAATGATCGGGCGCTGAGTGGCGCCGATTGCACTGACTGATACGGGATTAATGTTTGCATGAGTGACTACAAGGATACGCTGAATCTGCCGCAGACGGCGTTCCCGATGAAGGCGAGCCTGGCAGCGCGCGAGCCTCAGCGGATTCGACAATGGCAGGACAGCGGCCTGTACGCGAAGATGCGCGCTGCAGGGGCTGGGCGCCCAGTGTTTATTCTGCATGACGGCCCGCCCTATGCGAACGGCGATCTGCACCTGGGGCACGCCGTCAACAAAGTATTGAAAGATATCATTGTTAAATCGCGCACGCTTGCGGGTTTTGATGCGCCTTACGTACCAGGCTGGGATTGCCACGGGCTGCCGATTGAACTCAACGTTGAAAAAAAGGTTGGGAAGCCCGGAGTCAAGGTGTCGCCTGCGGAGTTTCGCCAAAAGTGCCGTGACTATGCTGCGGGCCAGGTGGATCGCCAGCGGCAAGACTTCATCCGTATGGGCGTGCTGGGGGACTGGGAGAATCCCTACCTGACCATGGATTTCCAGTTTGAAGCGGACATTGTGCGCACCCTCGGCCGCATCATCGATAACGGCCACCTGCATAAGGGTTTCAAGCCCGTTCATTGGTGCCTGGATTGCGGCTCTGCCTTGGCTGAGGCTGAAGTCGAGTATCAGGACAAGCGCTCTACTGCGGTCGATGTGGCGTTTGTGGCGGTGCACCCCGAGGCCATTGCTGCCGCCTGTGGCAGTGATTACGCGGGCGAAATTGCGGTGCCCATCTGGACCACAACACCGTGGACCTTGCCCGCGAATATGGCCGTGTGTGTGCATCCAGAGCTGGACTATGTGTTGCTGGCAGGTGTCGGCCGTGCCTTGGTCGTGGCCGAAGAGCTGGCCCCCAGTGTGGCGGCGCGCTATGGCCTCGATGCGGTGACCGTGCTGGGGCGTTGCAAGGGCCGTGCATTGGAACAGCAACCTCTGCGGCACTGCTATCAGCAGCGCGAGGTACCTGTCGTGCTTGGCGAGCATGTTACCACCGAAGCGGGTACCGGCGCGGTGCATACGGCGCCTGCGCACGGCCAGGATGACTTTGTGGTGGGCAAGGCCTATGGCCTGGAAGTCTACAACCCGGTTGCGGGCAACGGTGTGTACCTGCCCGACACCGAAACCTTTGGCGGCCAGCATGTCTTTAAGATTGACGAGTCGATGGTGCAGTTGCTGCGCGAGCGCGGCGTGCTGCTGCACAGTGAGGGTTATGATCATTCGTACCCCCATTGCTGGCGGCACAAAACGCCGATTATTTTCCGCGCCACGCCACAGTGGTTTATCAGCATGCAGCAAAACGGCTTGCTTGCGGGTGCTTTGGCCGCGGTAGAGCACGTACAGTGGGTGCCCGAATGGGGCAAAGCGCGTATCGACTCCATGCTGGCGCAGCGGCCTGACTGGTGTATTTCACGGCAGCGTACCTGGGGCTCCCCCATTGCGCTCTTCGTGCACCGAGAAACGGGCGAGCTGCACCCGCGCACCGCTGAGCTGATCGAAGCGGTAGCCCAGCGCATTGAGCAAGCCGGCATCGAAGCCTGGTTCGAGCTTGAGCCAGAAACCCTTTTGGGCGCAGAGGCTGCAGACTATGACAAGGTGGCTGACACCTTGGACGTCTGGTTCGACTCCGGGGTGACGCATGCCTGCGTACTGCGCCGTCGGGAAGGGCTGCAATCGCCCGCAGATCTTTACCTGGAAGGGTCCGATCAGCATCGGGGCTGGTTCCAGTCTTCTTTGCTCACCGGTATCGGTGCCTTTGGCGAGGCGCCCTACAAACAGGTGCTGACACACGGCTTCACGGTGGATGCGCAGGGACGCAAAATGTCCAAGTCCTTGGGCAACGTGATTGCGCCCACTGCGGTGATGAACGACCTCGGTGCGGATATCCTGCGCTTGTGGGTTGCGGCCACCGACTACCGCGGCGAGCTGACCGTCTCCGACGAAATTTTCAAACGCACGGCGGACTCCTACCGGCGTATTCGCAATACGGCGCGCTTCCTATTGTCGAACCTGACCGGCTTTGACCCACTGGTTCATGCTCTGCCGTTTAATGAACTGCTGGCGCTGGATCGTTGGGCCATCGACCGTGCGGCGCGCTTGCAGGTGGAAATTGGCGCAGCCTTCGACAACTATCAGTTCCACGTGATCTACCAGAAGCTGCACAATTTTTGCAGTAATGACCTTGGCGGGTTTTATCTGGATGTGATCAAGGATCGTCAGTACACCACGCAAGCGGACAGCCGCGCTCGGCGTTCAGCACAAACGGCCCTGTATCATATCGCCGAAGCGTTGGTGCGGTGGATCGCACCCATCCTCAGTTTCACCGCAGAAGAAATTTGGGAGAACCTGCCGGGCGAGCGTGCCGAGTCGGTCTTCCTGAGCCAGTGGTATGAGCATCTCGACGAGCTTGATAGCAGCGAACGGATGGGGCCAGACTATTGGCAGCAGGTAATGGCCGTGCGCACGGCAGTAAACCGTGAAATCGAGGTTCAGCGCGCGGCAGGGCTAGTGCGCGGGTCTTTGGATACCGAGGTCACTTTATACGTTGCCGCGCCGTTGCACGCCTTGTTAGAGGGCCTGCAGGATGAGCTGCGCTTCGTGCTCATCACCTCGGGTGCTTCTCTGGCGCCGCTGGCGTCGGCACCCGGCTCTGCGGCGGTCACAGAATTGGCCGAGCTTCGCCTGCAAGTCGACGTTTGCGCGGCAGAGAAATGCGCGCGCTGTTGGCATCGTCGTGAGGATGTGGGCAGTCACAGCCAGCACCCCGCCCTGTGTGGCCGCTGCATAGAAAATGTGGATGGCCCGGGTGAGCATCGCCACTTTGCGTAAATTGCAGCCTGTCATCTGGTGGTACGCACTGGCGCTGGTGGTGATCGTGCTTGATCAGCTCACCAAGATCGCGGCGGAGCAGTATTTGACCTACGCGCGCCCGCTGCCGCTAACCAGCTGGTTTAATCTTACGCTGCAATATAATCCGGGCGCAGCGTTCAGTTTCCTGAGCGACGCGGGCGGCTGGCAGCGCTATTTCTTCAGTACGATTGCCGTTGTTATCAGTGCGGTCCTGGTGGTTTGGCTATACCGTTTGCCTGGCACGCAGCGCCTGCTGCCCTTGTCGCTGGCATTGATTCTCGGCGGTGCTATCGGCAACCTGTGGGATAGAGTGGCGCTGGGGCACGTGGTCGATTTTATTTCGGTACACTATGGTGGTGCATTTTTCCCGGCCTTCAACATTGCCGATTCGGCCATTACGGTTGGGGCTGCGCTAATGATTCTTGACAGTTTCCTGGCGCCGCGCCGGGAACAAAGCGGAGGTACGCAATCCCTGTGACAAGTGGTGATGTAGCGGTAGGTGAGGGCACACGCGTGTTCTTGAATTTTTCTGTCAGCCTTGAAGACGGCGCGGAGGTCGACAGCAACTTTGGCGGCGAACCGGTCAGCTTTCTGGTGGGCGATGGCAGCCTGTTGCCGGGTTTTGAACAGCTGCTGATGGGAATGGGCCCCGGGGAGCGTCACGTGTATACGGTCATGCCGGAAGACGCTTTTGGGCAGCCCAACGATAACAATATGCAGCGGGTAGCGCGCAGCCACTTCAGCGAAGATGCGGCGCTGGAAATTGGCCTGGTCTTTTCTTTTGCGGACGCCGCGGGTGGTGAGCTACCGGGGCTGATTGTGGCCTTTGACGACAATGAGGTGACGGTGGACTTCAATCACCCTCTGGCGGGCCGCACGATTTTGTTCGACGTGCAGATACATCGGGTCGAACCCGCAGAGGTGCACTGATGGACATCCGGCTGGCCAACCCGCGTGGATTCTGTGCCGGTGTCGACCGGGCTATCGACATTGTAAATCGCGCATTGGATAGGTTTGGTTCACCGATCTATGTGCGCCATGAAGTCGTGCACAACAAATTTGTTGTGGATGACCTGCGTGCTCGTGGCGCCATCTTTGTGGAGGAACTGGAGGAGGTGCCGGATGACTGCATTGTCATTTTCAGTGCTCATGGCGTTTCTCAGGCGGTTCGCAAAGAGGCCTCGGTGCGCGGTTTGCGCGTTTTTGACGCCACCTGCCCGCTGGTGACCAAGGTGCATATTGAGGTGGCTCGCTACAGCGACGATGGCAGCGAGTGTGTACTCATCGGCCACTGCGGCCATCCCGAGGTAGAGGGCACCATGGGGCAATTTGACCGCAGCGCGGGTGGCGATATCTATTTGGTTGAAGATGAAGCGCAGGTCGCGACTCTTGTGGTACGCAACCCGGAACGCCTCTACTATGTTACGCAGACAACGTTGTCTGTAGACGACACAGCCCGGGTTATTGATGCCCTGCGAGCCCGTTTCCCCGCGATTCAAGGGCCGCGTAAAGACGATATCTGTTATGCCACGCAGAATCGCCAGGACGCGGTCAAGCAGCTGGCTGCTGAGTGCGATTTGGTGCTGGTGGTCGGTTCGCTTAACAGCTCCAATTCCAATCGATTGCGTGAGTTGGCGGAGCGTATGGGCGCTGTGGCTTACTTGATCGACAGTGCGGCGGATATCCACCCCGAGTGGCTGCAAGACCGCACCCGTATTGGCGTGACTGCCGGTGCTTCGGCGCCTGAGGTGCTGGTGAACGAAGTTGTATTGGGGTTGCAGGCTCTGGGCGCCAATCCGCCGGTCGAGCTGGTCGGCCGCCCGGAGGATGTTACGTTCTCTTTGCCCCGCGAGTTGCGCATCCCGGCCCGTAACGTCTGAGTCGGCAGGCGGGCATTGCTGCCCGCTGCTGGGCTGCTCTGGCTGGGTTCCGATCCGTCTCACCACTGGCACGCTCATCTCTATACCTCCTCTTTTGGTCAAAAGCGACCGGGTGCTGGCGCGTTTTTGCTACAGCGTTAAGCTTTTGGCTGGCAGGGAGAGCGCGCATGGACAGGAAGTCGTACCGTAGCCCGGCGTCAGGGTTGACGTTAATGGAAGTGATGCTGGTGCTGGGTTTGCTCAGCGTGCTGCTGACGGTGGCCGTGCCTGCGTTTCAGTCGATACAGCAAAGCCTGCAGGTTCGCACTGAAGCCCTGCGCCTGTTTACGGCTCTGAACCTGGCGCGTAGTGAGGCTGTGAGCCGCAATCACCCCGTCACACTCTGTCCCTCTGCCTACGCGCACACGGGTGTTTTAAGCTGTGGGGGCGACTATAGAAGCGGCTGGGTCTTGCTGCGTGGTGAGTCTACGCCGGGATTGCTGCCCGCTAACGACTTGCTGCGAGCGTGGGCGCCGATGTCGGCGTCCCTTGACGTGCACAATCGTGGGGGTAGCCAGCGCTTTGCCGATGCCATCAGTTTTCAACCGAACGGTTCCGCCGGGCGTAACCGAACGATCATGGTGTGCTCTCGGGTACTGCCGAACCTTGCGCCGTGGAGCGTGGTGATGAATGTGGTGGGGCGCGCGCGGCTGGTTCGGGGCTGGGGGGAGTGCCCCTTGGAGTCGATTGCATGAGTCGCCATGCGGGAGGTTTCGGCTTGATCGAGGTGTTGGTGGCGCTGCTGCTGTTTGCCGTCGGCGTGCTGGGCTGGCTGTCTGCTCAAGTCATTGCGCGACAACACAGCTTTGAGGCATTGCAGGCCTCCCAGGCGACGGCTTTGGCTCGGGACATGCTGGCCCGTATGCGTAGCAATCCAGGCGCCTTGCAGAACTATGCGCTGAGCCACTATTCACCGACCGCCCTTGTTGAGCCTGACGGCGAGCCATGTTCTGCGCATGCGTCAGATCTTTCTTGTACCGCCCAGGAGCTTGCTGCGTACGATGTGGCGCAATGGTTTAACGCGCTGCGGGGGTGGGCTGAAGTCGCCGTACAGGCTGGCAATGCTGAGCCTGTCGCGGGCTTGGTAGAACCCAGCGTGTGTATTTATGCCGCAGGGAATAGCGTGACGGTTGCTGTTGCCTGGCGCGGACTCAGTGCGCAGGCTGCGCCACCCGCCTCTGCCTGCGGTGTGGGGCTGGGGCGTTACGGCATGGATGACCGCGAGCATCGCGCAGTAGAGTTGCGTTCATGGGTGCCCGGCCCAGGCGTGCTGCCATGAAGCGGGTTCACCCGCAGGCCCACCGCAGGGTCGCCGGCTTATCACTGCCTGCGCTGCTGATTTCGATGGCATTGGGGCTGCTGTTCTCCGCAGTGCTGGTTTGGGCCTATCTCGAAGCCAGGCGTCAGTTTTTAGTGGCAGACGAACTTGCGCGTCTGCAGGAGAGCGGACGTTTTGCCACCGCTTTGTTGCGCAGGGAACTGAGCCTCGCAGGGTTCCTCGGTGGCTTGCCTTTGCATACGCCGATCGCGCTGCCGCCGGTTGCGCCCGGCTGTGGTGTGGCAGCGAGCTGGCCGTTGGCGGCAAGCCCAGCGTTAGATATCCAGTCAGCCTATGGGGGGGGAGCGCCGCAAACTGCGAGTGGGCTTCTTTTGGATTGCCTGCCCGCCGCGATGCTGCAGCGCGGTAGCGACCTGCTCGCGGTACGCCGTACATCGGGTGAGGCGACACTTGCCAACGGCCAGTGGGCTGCGGGCATTGCAGGCGTTGAGCCCGGGCACTGGTACCTGCGCGTGACTGAGCACGGTGCAACGGCCGAGTGGTGGCAAGCGGGCCAGATTGCGGCCACTGAGCAATCGCCGGGCAGTGGTGTGGACTACTGGCGCCTGCAGGCCAGTGTATTTTACGTTCGGCGTTATTCTGTGGTGCCTGCTGATCGCATCCCCACGCTGTGTGCAGCGGCCTTGGCGCCGGCAGGCATGCTCAGCCAGTGCTTGGTGGAGGGTGTCGAGCTTTTCCATCTTGAACTCGGGTTGGACGAAAATGCCGACGGGGCCCCAGAGCGTTATATATCGAACCCCTCTGCTGCTCAGCTGCAGCTTGCAGTAGCCGCGCGCATCACCTTACTGCTGCGCAGCCTTGCGCCGGTATCAGGGTATTCGCCGCAGCGCGTTTACCGGCTGGGTCAGCGGCAATTCACTCCAGGTGATGATGGCTATGCGCGGCGTGTGTTCAGTGCCACGGTGCCCTTGCGCAACAGGCACGCTGTGGGCAATGAGTGGCCTCTGTGAGACGCCGCGATCAACCAGGTGTCGGGTGTCAGTGCGCCGGCTATATTTTGCTGCTGACGCTGATTTTTCTCGCGCTGGTGAGCACGGTGGCCGCGGCAACGCTGCGCGGCAGCGTACTCGAACTGCGGATGACGACCAATGCGCTGTTTCGCGAAGATGCATTGCAGCAGGCGTTGGGTATTGCCGCGATGATTGCCAGCACCCCCGAGCCTTTTGTGGCCTTGCAGCGAGCGGGTTTGGGAGCCTGTGAGGCGCCGGATGGCTGTAGCCTCAAGGCACTTCCATGGATAGATGACATCACCTCTGTAACTCCGGCTGCGCAACACGGTGTACGTGTCCACTACCGCATCAGGCGCGTTGGTTCAGCCGGGAATTCTTCGCCTGCGGTTCGCCTGCGAGAGGCGCAGGCCACCGGCTTCGTCGCCGGCCACTACGCGCAGTATGAGGTGCGCGTCAGCGTTGCAGATCGCGTTGATGGCACGGTGCGCGCTGAGGTGGCGCAGGGTGTTTTGTTGCGGGTGCCGGTCGTATCACGCCAGGAGGGATGATTTCGTATGAACCGAATGTTGAACGGTTTTATGGCTGCCTTGCTGGCTACGGTGGCTTTACCGGTGCTGACTGATGATATTGACGCGTGGTGGTCGACGTCGGATCAAACCCGGCTGCGGGTTGAGTTGGCTCTCTATACGCTGGCGCGGAACCCGGTGTGCACGCTCGGTCTGGATTGCCGGCAACAGTTTACGGCGGCTACCTACCTGCGGCTGCAAAGCCTATATGACCAAGGCGCTGTGATTACCGAGGCTGATGCGGCGTTGTCAATACTGCACACAGTCTTGGTCGCGCTTCCGTCGAGTGTCGTCGCGCAGACGACAACGGTCCCAACATCTGGTTCGGCAGTGAGCGTCGCTGGCCAGGTCTACTTGTCGCTGGTCCCAACCGGCGAAGCGCCCACACCGAATGCTCAGGGGTGCCAGCGTGACTACCTTGTGGCGCTCTCCAGCGCGCCGAGCTCGGGCGCCTTGCTGCTATCGCTCAAGGATCCTGTGCAGTTTGAGCGACAGTTGGCGGAGGCGCTATCGGGAACCTCGCGTTGGTCGGGCAGCATGGCGAGTAGCGCCTTTTTAGTCCCTGCTGGTGAATCTTCCACGAGTGCTGTGCTGCTGCGCGCAATCTTTGACGTTGGGCCAGCACCGGGCTGGGCGGGAAACGTGAAAAAGCTGCTGATGCCTGCAGCTGTGAGCTCCGCGCAGGCGCTTGCGGCGAGCTCCCTGCCCGAGGTGGTGGACAGCATTGGAGAGCCCGCATTGGTGGCCGATGGCCCGCGGCGAGGGCGCTTGCGCGAGGGTGCGCTGAGTTTTTGGACGAATGCAAACGATGTGTTGCCCGGCCTTGCACCCACGATACTCGCCGGCTTTGATGGTGACGCGGTGCGTCGAGGTGGCGCTGGGCAGCGTATTCCTGGCTCTGTGGCAGGAGCGTCTGCCGCCACTGTGGTCGGGCCTTCACACTCTGGGCGGCAGTTGTTTACCCAAGCCCTGGACGCGCTGGGCGAGCATATCGGCCCTGCACCGCTTGTTCGCGTGGAAGCGACAATGGCAAGCGCAAGCCGCCTGCGTGCCAGTTTGCAGGCGGCAGATGATGCAGAAGCTTTGGGCCTGCTGCAGTGGTTGCTGGGGTGGGATATTGATGAGGCACCGCAGCGATCGCGGTCCTGGCTTTTGGGGCCGGTATTTCACTCGCAGCCCTTGGCGCTCAATTACGGTGCAAGTGGCGCTGGCTACAGCGTGTCCAATCCGCACATACAAATCTTCTATGGCAGCAGCGATGGGATTTTGCACGTGCTGGAAAATACTGATGCGGCAGGGCGAGAAAGCGGACGTGAGCGTTATGGCTTCATGCCTCGGCAGTTCCTGGGAAACGTAGCTCAGCGCCGCAGCAACACTGCTGGGGCGGTAGTCCCCAACTACGGTGTGGATGGCAGCCCGGTTGCTCTGCACGTTGATCATAATGGTGACGGTAATCTGCGTGTGCAGGACGGCGACGAGGCGTTGGTCTATGTTGGGCTGCGTCGCGGTGGCACTCACTACTATGCACTGGACGTGGCCGACCCCAGCCAACCTCCCCGCATGCAGTGGTCCATCGGCCCAGAATCAGGCGGTGATTTTGCTGCGCTTGGGCTGAGTTTTTCAACGCCGTTGGTCGGGCGCGTGCGCTACGGTGGGCAGGTGCATGATGTGCTGATTTTCGGCGGTGGCTACCACGGCGGGCGTGACCCGGCGACGGGTGAAATCTTGGGTAAAGATGCCGGTGCGGGCGATGATCCACGCGGTAATGCCATCTATATGGTCGATGCCAGAACCGGCGAATTGGTCTGGAGGGCGGTGCGCGGTGCAATCGGCTCAGTCAGTAACACGGAGTTCGCTCACCCCGAAATGCGCGACAGCATTCCCTCCGATATCACCGCATTGACCGATGCTGCGGGCATTATTCATCGCTTGTATGTCGGGGACACGGGTGGCAGAGTCTGGCGCGTCGACCTGCCTCAGGGCGCCACGGTGGATCCAGATCATCGCGCCAATCACTGGTTTGTATCGCTTTTTGCGGAGCTGGGCGCGGCTACCGTGGGTGAGCACGACCGACGTTTCTTTCACGCACCGGCTCTCGTGCAGTCGCTGGATCCCTCGGGCTTTCCGGTAGACGGCGTGCTGATTGTGAGCGGGGATCGTGCCAACCCCTCAAGCACCCACGTCAAGGATTATGCTTTCTACCTGCGCGATAGAGCCACCCGTAGTGGTGACGCCCAGGTCAGGCAGCGCCCGCCGGTTGCCCTCGAGGCGTTGGCTGGCGCTGAGGCCTGCGGCGTTCATGAGCGAGATGCTGGATGTGACCTCGTGGCAAGTGCGGGCTGGACAATGGCATTGGCAGCGCCGGGCGAGAAAGGTTGGGGTCGGCCTATGGTCGATGGCGGACGGGCCTTGTTCAACACCTTTACACCGCGTTCTACACCCTGCAGCCCGCCACCTGGGCGGGCGAGGATGTACGCCGTGAGCCTTGCCAATGGGGCCGTGCTGCATGGCCAAGCCACGGGGGTTGATATCGGCATGGCGATGCCCGCCGAAATGCAGCGTATTGGCGATTACATTGTGCTCCCCAGCGCAGGCCCGCAGGGGGATGTGAGCGGTACCGGGCTGGTGAGCGGCCAGCCTCTACAGCGGTCGCTCGCGCCGCAGCTCATTCAGACGTATTGGCGTGAGCTGGGTGTGGATCCTCTGTGATCAGGCAGCTCTGCACTGGCGGAAGCCCGGCGCCAGCGGCCGGTATCACCCTGCTGGAGCTGCTGCTTGTGCTCGTCTTGACTGCTGTACTACTGATGGTAGCGCTGCCTCTGTACGGCGAGCAGGTCATCAAGGCCCGTCGGGTTGTGGCGACAGGCGCCCTGTTGTCAGTGGCGGCGCGGCAACAGCAGTTTATGCTCAGTCACCGGCGCTATGCCCGTACGCTGGTGGAGATGGGTTTCAGTGCTCCGAAGCATGTTGTTGTCGCATCTGGCGGGGCAGGTGAGAGCGCCGATGCTTTTTATGAACTCTCGCTAGCGACGGTAGACGACCCCTACCGGTTTCTGGTGAGGGCGCGCCCGGTTGGGCCGCAGGCCGCAGACACGCGCTGCGGAACGTTTAGCCTCGATGCAGCGGGGGTTGCGGCGACTAGCGGCTCAGCTGAAAACGATACGTGTTGGTAGGCTGCATCAGTCCTCGATATGCAGTTTTTGCAGCCGGTAGCGTAAGCTCCGAAAGCTGATGCCGAGCAGCTTGGCAGTTGCCGTCTTGTTCCAACGGGACTGCTCCAATGCGGCCTGCAGGATGTTTCGCTCTATATCTTCCAGGTAGCCTTCAAGGTTACCGAAAGCGGCGCCAATATCGATGGCTTCCGCGCTTGTCTCATCCGCTTGGGTCGGGTCTGTCGCGGCCGTGCGTGAGCTGAATTGCAGGTCTTCTTCGCGGATTGTATCGCCATCGGCCAAGGCGACTGCGCGTTCCAGTACATTTTCCAGCTCGCGCACGTTGCCTGGAAAGCGGCATCGTTGCAAAGCGGCCATGGCACTTGAGTCAATCGCCGGCGCTGCAGTGCCCAGCTCGACGCATATGCGTGCCAACAGCGCGTTTGCCAGTTCAGGTATGTCGCCGCTTCTCTCACGCAGGCTGGGCACGTGCAGGTCGATGACGTTGATCCGGTAGTAAAGGTCGTTACGGAAATGCCCAGCGGCAACTTCGGCAGCGAGATCTTTGTGTGTCGCGCTAAGAAGACGCACGTCGGTGGTTTGTTCGGCGCCTGCCCCTACCGGCCGTACCGCTTTTTCCTGGATGGCTCGCAGCAACTTCACTTGCATGGCCAGCGGCAAATCAGCCACCTCGTCCAGAAATAGTGTGCCGCCTTCAGCCGCCTGAAACAGGCCAAGTTTGTCGCGGTTGGCGCCGGTAAAACTGCCTTTGAGGTGCCCGAAGAACTCGCTCTCCATGAGCTCCTGCGGTATGGCACCACAGTTAACGGCAATGAAGGGCTTTGCTGCGCGTGGCCCATTGCCGTGAATGAGCCTGGCTACGACCTCCTTGCCCACTCCCGACTCACCCTGAATATGCACAGGTGCCTGGCTGCGCGCCAGCTTGATGATGGTCTTGCGCAGGGCGACTATTTGCGGTGCGCTGCCCAACAAGCGCAGGGCGCTCTCTTCAACCTCAGGTTCCGCTGTGGCGATGCCATCGTTCAGGCGTAACGCTGAACTCACCAGACTGCGTAGCCTCTCCAGCTCAATGGGCTTGCTGATAAAATCGAAGGCCCCTGCCTTGAGTGCGGCAATCGCTGTTTCAACGCTGCCGTGTGCGGTAATCATGGCAACGGGAATGTCGGGAAATTCCTGTTGGATATATTCGACGAGGTGAATGCCGTTGCCATCGGGTAAACGCATATCGGTCAGGCAGAGGTCAGGCTGCAGTTCCGCGATCTTCTGGCGCGCCTCGCCCAGTGTCGCGGCGCTGGATGATTTAAGCCCCATCCTGCTCAGCGTGATAGCCAACAACTCACGGATATCGGGCTCGTCATCTACAATCAGAATAGTTTGCGAACTCATGTCGCTATAGATCTCTCTGGTTTAGCGCCACGCGGAAGCAGCTTTCTCCGCGCGCTGTGGGGCGGTAATACAGGTCGGCGTTGTTCATTTCACACAGCTCCTTGCACAAGAACAGCCCCATACCGCTGCCTTCTGTGACGGTTGTGTGGAATGGCTCGAAGAGTTTGCTTTGTTCTTGCAATGGCACGCCGGCCCCCGGGTCAATGACGTCAATCAGGCACTGATGCTTGGTAAAGTCCAAGTTTACTTCAATGCCTGCAACTTCCTTATGCGAAGCCATCTTACTGTGGCGCAGAGCGTTGTCCAGCAGGTTGCAGAGCACCCTCTGCAGGTTTTCCTGGTCGAACTCCACGAGTAGGTCGGGGTAGCCGCATTCAACTGTGATCTCTGCGGCTTCATGGCCCGAGTCCAGGTAATTGCCAACAAACTTCGGCAGCCATTCCGATAGTAAAATGTACTCCGGCTTTGGCGGCTCGCGGCGCGAAATCTGCAGTACGCTCTCTACGGTACGATTTACCCGCTTACTGTGCTGCTGGATGATGTCGGCGAGTCTTTGGTCTGATGTGGATAGGCCAGACGATTCGAGCAGCAGCTGTGCCGCGTGACTGATTGCACCCAAGGGGTTGCGGATTTCGTGTGCGATGCTGGCGGTAAGGCGTCCCAGTGAGTTGAGCTTCAGCGATTGTGCGTAGCGGGTTACCGGCGCATAGTCTTCAATGAACACCAGCGTTTCACGCTCGGCGCCAGATTTCAGCTCCCGGAAGTGTGCGGTAACGGTAGGCGCATCATCGGCAACTTTGAAGGGCTGTGCGCGATGCTGCTTGGCCTCTTGCCAGTATAAAAACTGTTGCGCAAGGTCATCGCTGTAGTGGCTCAGCATGCGGCCCTGCTCCATGGTGATGGGGCGGTCAGGGGAGAGCATGGCGCTGGCCGCCTTGTTCATCACACGCACGCCGCCGGCCTCCGTGATGAGCAGAATGCCAGTTTGCATATGCTGCACGATTTGCTCGTTTAAGCGCTGTAAATTGTAGAGGTCACTGGCTCGGCTGCGGGCCAGCTCTTCGGCCCGCCCCAGGCGTATGGCAACGAACTGCACCATCAGGGACACGCCAAAAATGAGCAGGCCGAGCAGCCCTGCGGGGAATAGTCCGTTAAGGTCCAGATTATTGCGTACGATAAGCCAGACGGTGTCGGCGAGAATAGCGAGTACGCTCATGGCGGCGATCAGAGTGGCGAGCGTGCGGTTGGGAATCATCACCGAGGCCGCAGCGACCGTAATCACCAACAATACAGGTAGGCCGCTGATCATGCCTCCGCTGGCGTCAGCCATGAGCACTATGGCAACAATATCGACCAGAAACACAAGGAATAGAGCGCGTTGGTTAAACCGCCACTGCAATGCCAATGCGGCCAGAAGCAGTGCGCTGGAGGCCAGATAGGCTGTGGCTAAAGTGGCGTAAAGTGCCGGGTTGAGCATGCCGACCAGTTGTCGGGTGCCGGGGCTGATCAATATGATCAGCAATACCACCGACAGCATGGACCGGTAGGCAACATAAATACGAAACAGCAGTGCGTTCTGCAGGGAAACGCCTTGGGGGGGCGGGCGAGTTAAAATGGCAGGTCTAATCACGCGGCATGCGGGCCTGGGTCCAGTGGAGCAACTAGTGTAACAGGCCCCGCCGGTGGTGGAATGTTGTCTTGCTTTTGTGCCAATGCCGGTGAGGAAATCACCCATAAGTCTGGCAGCCGGCGCCGCTTTCCCGGAAAATGTGCCCTTTCCCAGAGCAAGCACGGACTACAGATGGCCAGCCTCGATATCGTTATGGTGCAGATGAACACTTTGGTGGGTGACTTTGAGGGCAACAGTGCCGCGGTCATTGACGCGATCCGGCGCGCGGAAGCCGAGGTGGCTGCGCCCGTCCTGGTATTCCCTGAACTCACGTTGAGCGGTTATCCACCGGAGGATTTACTGTTACGCCCGAGTATCGAGCTGCGGGTGAATCAGTCATTGAAGGCTATTCATGAGGCGATGACTGGCAATGCCTGGGTGGTGATTGGTTATCCACGGCGGGAGGGTATAGCGCTCTATAACGTGGCCGGCGTGCTGCACCGTGGTGAGGTGGTTGCTGAATACCGCAAGCAGTGTTTGCCTAACTATCAGGTTTTCGATGAAATGCGCTATTTCCAGAAAGGCGATAGCCCCTGTGTGCTGAGCATTGAAGGCGTTCGTGTGGGCCTGACTGTTTGTGAGGATATCTGGGAGCCTGGCCCGGTGCGCGATGCTGCCGCGGCCGGCGCGGAGCTGATCTTTAATCTCAACGCATCTCCTTATCATCGCGGCAAGCGTATTGAGCGGTGGGAGCTGGTGGCTGAGCGTGCGAAGAGCAATCGCTGCCCAATCGTCTACGTCAATCAGGTGGGGGGGCAGGATGAGCTGGTCTTTGACGGAGGTTCTTTTGCCGTCAATGCGCAGGGTGAGCGCGTGGTGACCGCGCCGAATTTTGTTGAGGGCGAATTCTGGTTGAGCGCGACTCGCGAAGAGCAAGGCCTGCGGTTGGAAGGGGCCGAGCACGCGCCTGCGCTCGATGAACGAGAGGCAATTTGGCAGGCGCTGGTGCTGGGCTTGCGTGACTACGTCAACAAGAACCGTTTCCGTGGTGTGGTGCTGGGCCTTTCTGGCGGCATTGATTCCGCGCTAACCCTTGCCGTCGCGGTCGAGGCGCTGGGTGCAGAACGTGTTGAGGCAGTGATGATGCCTTTCCGGTATACCGCGCAAATGAGCGTGGAGGACGCAGCGGAACAGGCGGCGCTGTTGGGTGTGGCGCACAAGGTCATTTCCATCGAGCCCATTTATGAAGCCTTCATGTCCAGCCTTGCACCAGAGTTCGCTGGTACACGCGCGGACACCACGGAGGAGAACCTGCAGGCGCGTTGCCGGGGTGTGCTGCTGATGTCGATGTCCAACAAGAAGGGTTTGTTGGTGCTGACCACAGGTAACAAGAGCGAATTGGCGGTGGGGTATTCGACGCTCTATGGCGACATGGCTGGTGGCTTTGATGTTCTCAAGGATGTGCCCAAGACCTTGGTGTTCGAGCTGTCTCGCTATCGCAACAGCCTCGCGCCCTGTATACCCCAGCGCGTGATTGATCGGCCGCCCTCGGCCGAATTAGCGCCCGACCAAAAAGATGAAGACAGCCTGCCGCCCTATCCAGTGCTCGATAGAATTTTGGAGTTATACGTGGAACAGGACTTTAGCGCCGCTGCTATTATTGCGACTGGCATGGATGCTGAACAGGTGCACAGAGTGTTGCGGCTGGTGGACTTGAACGAGTATAAACGGCGCCAGGCGCCGATTGGCGTACGCATCAGCCGCCGTGGTTTTGGCCGGGACCGCCGTTATCCTATCACCTCTGCCTGGGCCCCGGGCGATTAGTGCTCGCTAGCGGTAGAGCTCCCGGGTATCAAACTCGGGGACCTCGGGTGGGTCGAACAGCCCAAAGGTCACTTGATTGACGATGGAGCGTTCAGGGCCATCCAGAGAATAGTCTGAGCGAAACTTGCCACTTTTGTCTAGCGCTGGGTAATCTGGGTAGTTCAGTTTCAGCACCTCAATGGCGTCTTCAGCCAGGTCGTTCATGCCGAGCAGAATGTAACCCTGGGCCATCACAGCAAGGCCGTCCGCTACCGCGGGTGTGCGCTGGAAGTTTTCGACTACATAGCGGCCACGATTGGTGGCCGCGAGGTAAGCGCCGCGGCGGAAATAGTAGTTGGCCACAAGAATTTCGTGGCGCGCCAGTAAGTTGCGCAAATGGACCATGCGTGCCTTGGCGTCTGCTGCGTAAGAGCTGTTCGGGAAGCGCGCTACCAGCTGGGCAAATTCGGCGAAAGCCTCCCGGGCATGGGTCATATCGCGGCTGCTTTCATCCGTAGGCAGGAAGCGCGCAAAGATATCGGAACTCGCCGAGTAGGCCGAAAGGCCTTTCATATAATAGGCATAGTCTGCGTTGGGGTGCTGTGGGTGCAGCCGAATGAAGCGGTCAGCCGCCTCAACGGCCGCCTCGTGCTCGAAGGCGCCGTGGTGAGCGTAAATCAGTTCGAGTTGCGCCTGTTCTGCGTATTTACCAAACGGATACCGTGATTCCAGCAGCTGCAGGCTGCGCACCGCAAGGTCGAAATTCCGGCTGCGCAGGTAGCGCTGTGCGTTCTCGTACATTTGCTGTTCGCCGCTGTCGGCTGACAGTTCATCGAGCTCATCGTTGCCCGCACAGCCCACGAGTAGGGCGAGGATCAGAAGGATCGGAGTAATTTTCAGTGATTTCAACAAGGTGGCAACCGCTGGCGTGATAGGATAGGGAAGTTCAGATTTGTCTATTTAACCACATCGCCTGCGGGGCATAAACAGGAATTCCGATGACAGACAGGATCCGTGGCAACGCTGAGGTGGAGGCTGCACTCGACGGAGAGCGACTCGACCAGGCCGCTGCGCAGCTTTTTTCTGAATATTCCCGCTCTCGTTTGCAGAGCTGGATCAAGCGTGGAGAGCTGTTGGCAGACGGCAAAGTGTGCCGGCCTCGTGATAAGGTCAGGGAGGGCTCACTGCTGACGATTGATGCTGTGCTGGAGGACGAGGTCAGCTGGCAGCCCGAGGCTGTGGCGCTGGATATTCTCTTCGAAGATGAAAGCATTCTGGTGCTGAACAAGCCGGCGGGCCTGGTTGTGCACCCTGCAGCTGGCCATGCTGATGGCACTTTGGTGAACGCCCTGATTGGCCACGCTCCAACGATGGCACAGCTGCCGCGTGGGGGTATCGTGCACCGGCTGGATATGGAGACGTCAGGTGTAATGGTGGCGGCCAAAACACTCAGGGCGCATCATCATCTGGTGGCGCAGCTGCAAGCGCGGACGGTGAAGCGTCAATACTGCGCGGTGTGTATTGGCGCCATGACGGGTGGTGGCACCGTCGATGAGCCGATAGGCCGGCACCCTCGTCAGCGCAAGAAAATGGCGGTCGTTCACGGTGGTAAGCCCGCCGTGACGCATTATCGCGTCACCCGGCGCTACGCGCACCATACCCGCATAGCGGTGAATCTGGAGACGGGGCGCACGCATCAGATCCGCGTTCATATGGCGTTTCGGCATTATCCTTTGATTGGTGACCCCGTCTATGGCGGGCGTCCTCGTATTCCTCGAGGCGCCTCGGAGGAGCTGATCAATGCGCTCAGAGGGTTTCCCCGTCAGGCTTTGCACGCAGAAGCGTTGGGCCTCATACACCCTGCCAGTGGCGAGAATATGCAGTTCGATTGCCCGTTGCCCGACGACCTGAAGGCACTGTTGGCGGTGCTGGAAGCTGAAGATGTTGAGCCTAGGCCAGATTAAGCCCGGCTGGGCGCAGCCCACGGGCGTTACTGCGCTGGCGACGACCCGCGAGGGCGGCGTCAGTGATGCACCTTGGCAGGCGTTCAACTTGGGTGACCATGTGGGCGACCAGCCTGCAGCAGTTGCCGCGAACCGCATCCTGCTGCGTGGCTTGCTGCACAGCGGCACTGAACTGCAGTGGCTACAGCAGGTTCATGGTGCTGATGTGGTTCGTGCCGGCCACGGCAGTGCCACGCCATCTGCCGATGCCTGCTGGACCGATGAGCCCGGTATTGCCTGTGCTGTACTCACTGCAGATTGCCTGCCCGTGCTGTTCTGTGATCACGCCTCAACCGTGGTGGCGGCGGCCCACGCTGGCTGGCGAGGATTGGCCGCGGGTGTGCTGGAGGCGACTATCAGCGCATTGCCAGTGCCATCTGGCAGCCTGATGGCATGGTTGGGGCCCGCGATAGGGCCCTCGATGTTTGAAGTGGGTGCAGAAGTGCGTGACGCATTTCTCGCGGGCAACAGCTCACCAGCGGCGGTCGCAGCCTTTCGCCCTGCCGGGCGGGCCGGGCACTATTTTGCCGATATTTATGTGCTTGCCCAGCTGCGGCTGCGGGCTGCGGGTGTCACGGCCGTTTACGGCGGGCACTGGTGTACTGTGACCGACGTCGAACGCTTTTTCTCCTACCGCCGCGATGGTGTCACCGGCCGCATGGCAACCTTGATATACATCAACCCTCGGTAAGGTCTTGTTAGTTCCCACACTTGAAACAGGGTTTTTCTCCCCCATTTATTATCTCAAGGAATCAAGCATGGCCAGCGCCTGAGCTGGCACGCATGGAGATAGTAAGTATGAGAATGGACAAACTGACAAATCAACTGCAGCTGGCACTGGCCAATGCGCAGTCCCTGGCTTTGGGCAAGGACCATAATTTTATTGAGCCCCTGCACTTGTTGGCTTCGCTCATTGCACAACAGGGCGGTTCCACGCGCCCTTTGCTGCAAAAGGTGGGTGCGAACGTTGCAGGCCTGTCTGCGGCGACAGACCAGGCCATTGCCGCACTTCCTACAGTGAGCGGCAACGCCGGCGACGTGCATGTGTCTAGCGAACTGAGTCGTTTGCTCAATGTGAGTGACAAGCTCGCTCAGAAGGGTGGGGATGCCTATATTTCCAGTGAACTGGTGTTATTGGCTCTGCTGGAGAACAAAGGGGCCGCCGGGGACTTGTTAAAACAGCACGGCGTAACGGCGCTGGCACTGCAAGGCGCCATTGAGCAGATGCGTGGAGGCGAAGCTGTGAATAACCCTGAAGCTGAAGAGTCGCGCCAGGCTCTGGACAAATACACGATTGACCTGACCGAGCGTGCCGAGCAAGGCAAGCTGGACCCGGTGATCGGCCGCGATGATGAGATTCGCCGGACGATTCAGGTATTGCAGCGCCGCACCAAGAACAACCCTGTGCTGATTGGTGAGCCCGGCGTCGGCAAAACCGCCATTATTGAGGGCTTGGCTCAGCGTGTAATTAACGGGGAAGTCCCCGAAGGCTTAAAGGACAAGCGCATTCTGTCCCTGGACTTGGGCTCCTTGCTGGCTGGCGCCAAGTACCGAGGGGATTTCGAGGAGCGTCTGAAAGCGGTGCTCAATGAACTGTCCAAGCAGGAAGGCCGGGTGATCCTGTTCATTGACGAGCTACACACAATGGTGGGCGCCGGTAAAGCCGAGGGGTCGATGGACGCCGGCAACATGTTGAAACCGGCTCTGGCGCGCGGTGAGTTGCACTGCGTGGGCGCCACGACGCTGGATGAATATCGCAAGTACATTGAGAAAGATGCTGCTTTGGAGCGTCGCTTCCAAAAAATACTGGTAGAGGAGCCGAACGAAGAGGACACCATAGCCATTTTGCGCGGCCTCAAGGAGCGCTACGAAGTGCACCACGGCGTCGATATCACCGACAGCGCCATTATTGCCGCGGCCAAACTGTCCACCCGCTACATCACGGACCGGCAGCTGCCAGACAAGGCGATCGACTTGATCGATGAGGCGGCGAGCCGTATTCGTATGGAAATCGACTCCAAACCTGAGGTGATGGACCGGCTGGAGCGGCGCCTGATTCAGCTCAAAATCGAGCGTGAGGCGGTGAAGAAAGATTCAGACGCCGGCGCGCGCAAGCAGCTTGAGATACTCAACGAGCAGATCGACAAAGTGGGCCGCGAGTACTCGGATCTGGAGGAAGTGTGGAAGGGCGAGAAGGCATCGCTGCAAGGCGCTGCGCAGATCAGGAGTGACCTTGAGCAGGTTAGGTTGGACCTTGAGTCGGCGCGCCGCGCGGGTGATCTAACCCGCATGTCTGAGCTGCAGTATGGGCGTATTCCGGAACTGGAGAAGCAATTGCAGTCTGCACAGGACGCGGAGACAGCAGAGCACACGCTGTTGCGCAACAAGGTCACCGATGAGGAAGTCGCTGAGGTCGTTTCGCGCTGGACCGGTATCCCCGTAGCCAAGATGCTGGAGGGGGACCGCGACAAACTGTTGCGCATGGAAGAGTTTCTGCACAAGCGGGTGGTCGGCCAAGACGAAGCGGTCACATCGGTATCGGACGCGGTGCGCCGGTCACGGGCGGGGCTGTCAGACCCTAATCGGCCCAACGGCTCATTCTTGTTCTTGGGCCCAACTGGCGTCGGCAAAACCGAGCTGTGCAAGTCGCTGGCGGAGTTTTTGTTCGATAGCGAGCAGGCGATGGTGCGGGTGGATATGTCGGAATTCATGGAGAAGCACTCCGTGGCCCGCCTGATTGGCGCACCGCCCGGCTATGTCGGCTACGAAGAGGGTGGCTACCTGACTGAGGCGGTAAGGCGCCGCCCGTACTCCCTCTTGTTACTTGACGAAGTGGAGAAGGCGCACCCGGATGTGTTCAACATATTGCTGCAAGTGCTCGATGACGGGCGCTTAACCGACGGCCAAGGCCGCACCGTTGATTTTCGCAATACGGTGATTGTGATGACCTCAAACCTGGGATCGGACCTGATTCAGGAGCTGGCGGGAGAGGAGAACTACCCGGCGATGAAGGCGGCTGTGATGGGTATTGTTGGCCAGCATTTTCGTCCGGAGTTCATCAACCGCATCGATGAAACCGTGGTCTTTCACCCGTTGGCGGCGGACCAGATACGGCATATCGCCGATATTCAGCTGCAGTGGTTGCGCAAGCGCCTAGCAGAGCGGGAGCTGACCATAGAAATCACCGATGCGTTTATGGATCGGCTTGCTGCGGTGGGTTATGACCCGGTTTATGGTGCGCGGCCGCTGAAACGGGCTATTCAGCAGGAACTGGAGAACCCCTTGGCACAACGGATCCTTTCCGGTGAGTTTGCGCCGGGCGATGTTATTCAGGTGGATGTCGATGGTGAAGGAAGCGCCTTCAGCAAAGCCTGAAAACAGGGCAGGGTATGCTGCACTACCTCGCCCAGCAGTCAGGGCCTGCCCAGGGGGGCTGTAACAAGGGGCCTCTGGAAGTGATGACGAACGTTCCGCAGGGGCTGCCGTTCTGGCGCCTCTTCGGCGTTGCTTTTATGGCATAAGCGTCTGCGTTGGGGCCTGAGGGTAATACCTCCAGTGCGTCACTCAGAATGTAGTAACCGCCGGTCGACTGGCTGCCCGCCAGGGGCCAGATGTCGCTCACACTGCCGTAGCGGCCGTGACTTGAGTGCCAGCGTTGCTGCAGGATTTGCGCCCGCAAAAGGCTGCTCATGGCATCTTCTCGCCGGCTGGTTGAGTTGGTTGGTTCGATGATGAAGACAAGCACAAGGATGGCGGCGGCCGTCGCGGCCAGAAGTGTGAGCGAAGCCGCAAGACCCCTAGGCATTGCAGTGCAGAATCAGAGTGAATAGTGTTTGAATATCAGTCGCAATACTGACGAATGGATTCCTCAGCTTTGGCACGCTCCGCGGCAACTTGTTCTTCATCGAGATACCGGAGTTCACCTTGATCATTGCGCAAGCGTATGCGGCCCGGTTTGTTCAATGTGGCCAGGTTGTTCCGGGCGATCTCGCAAAATTCCGGGTTTTTTTTGCTCCGCCCCATTTGGGCTTCATCGACTTGATCGAACTCGTTGCCCGGGCGTGGCACTACCTCAGCGGGAACGGCACCCTCATCGGCGCTGACGACGCGCTTTAAACCCGAGCGAGCCGAGATGACCTCGTATTCCGTGCCTTTCGGTGGCGGGCGGTCG
>ERZ887849.1290-NODE-1290-length-24060-cov-9.236492_pt1 | contig 24060 bp, 24 predicted proteins | sample MGYA00521267_ERZ887849 | MGnify/ENA primary metagenome ERZ887849 (study PRJEB32303, sample SAMEA104408601) | aquatic metagenome | biome: Brackish water; feature: Pelagic; material: water | place: Baltic Sea | collected 2014-06-06T16:11:00 | depth 2,863 m ... | reverse complement strand
TGGACATGTGTTTGGTGGAGGCGGCGGGAGTTGAACCCGCGTCCGCCAGTACTCTGCCTTCGGCTCTACATGCTTAGTTTCCGTTAATTAATTTAACCTCATACAGCCCAACGGGCAGGACGTAATTGGCGATCCTGTTAGGTTTTAGCAGATCCACCCCAGGCAGGTTTCACAGCGATCCAGTTCTATATGACAGTCAGTAGCGCGATACTGGCACCTTGCTAAAGACCGCTAGGGCCGAAGCCACTAGTTGGAGCTTTCACGGGCTGCTTACGCAGCCAGTTGGGCACCGTAGTTGTCATCGTTGGCAACTAATAGTTTGCAGCTTTGGATTAACGTGATTGGCTACCATCACGGCATGCACCTCAGGGTTCGTTACCGTCGTCGAATCCGTATCGCCCCCAGTGTGACTTGCAATTGTACCTCAATTGCACAGTGTTAGACTGTGAATTCTGCAGAAGTTCTCGTTGGTCAGCTTATCCGCGTGTAAGCGGCCGGCCACACTCCCAAGCAAGGAGCCTCCTATTTTGGCGCGTTATTCCCACGCCCACCTCCACACTTTCAGCCAGAATCTGTTTGAAGCAGCCGGCCTGCCACCGGAGCGCGCTTCGGTGATGGCGAACGTTTTCCTGGAAGCCGACCTGATGGGCTTCACCACACACGGCATGCAGCGCGTGGCGCACAATGTGCGCTGGCTGATGGAAGGCGCAAGCCGCAGCCAGGGCGAGCCTACGGTGCTTGTTGATAAGGGCGCGCTGTTTAACTGGGACGCCGCTTTCTTGCCCGGCCCGTGGGTAGTGAGCCAGGCGCTGGATACGGCGTTGGCGAGGGTGCCGCAATACGGCGTAGTAACCGCTACCTTGCGCCGCAGCCAGCATATTGCCTGCCTTGCCGCTTACTTGCCGAAGGTGATTGAGGCAGGTTACCTGGCGATTCTTACCTGTTCTACGCCTGCGGAACACACGGTAAGCCCCTTTGGCGGGCTGACGCCGGTGTTTTCCGCTAACCCCTTGGCCATGTGTGCGCCGGGTAATGAATACCCGCTGCTGTTCGATATCAGTATGTCGGTAACGGCGGGTGGCTATGTGGCCCGCGCTGCGCGAGAAGGCGCTCGGCTTCCGGAGCCCTGCCTGAAAGATGCCCAAGGCAACATAACGGACGACCCAGCGGCACTGGCCGGGCCGCCGGTGGGAAGCATTATGCCGATTGGTGGGGCGCAGCACGGCTATAAGGGGGCGGCGCTTTCGGTGGCGACTGAGGTGCTGAGCATGGCGCTGGGTGGTTACGGCCGAGCGGACGCGGAAGCGGCGGGGGACGGCGAGGCCAACTCGGTGTTCTTGCAGCTGATTGACCCCGCCGCTTTCGGTTCCCTGGTGGCCTTTAAAACGCAGTTGCATGCCCTGCAAAATTTGGTGACGGCCAGCGAAACGCCCGCGGGCGAGCCGCCGGTGCGTTTTCCGGGGCAGCGCGCCTGGCAGCAACGCCAGGAACAGCTGATTGGTGGCGTAGCGCTCTACCCGGGCATTATGGATGACTTGGCACCGCTGGCCCGGCAGCTGGATGTGGCGCTGCCAAAGCCGTTGGGCTAAAGCTGCAAGAGTCTGCCTTAAAGCCAGGGGCTGTGTGGCTCAATGCCGAGGGCGGTTTGCGCTCGCGCCGTGCAAAAATTCCCCGGCAAGCTACTGAATATTCGTTGTCGTCAGGGATTCAGCTCAGGCAGCGCGTTTTTAGCCCGGCCACGCTGTTCACGTAAATAGTGTACCCGCGCCACCTGAAGGTGTTGCGCCAGCTGCGGTGCAGCCGCCGCGTGCTCGCTTGCCCCAAACAACCCGCCAGCCAAGGCATCAATAGAGTCCGCGAGCTCCGCACCGCCGTAGCGCTGGGCGAACTCGCGGCTGGTCATCGCCGGCGTGAGGTGTTCGGTCCAGGTGAGCAGTGCGCGGTAAGCCATGCTTCTGTCGCCGGCCTGCAGGCTTTGCTGCAGCGCCTTAAACGCATAGGCCTCGCTGCGGAGGTGGCGCTCGCGGGCAGCGCGCAGGCGTGGCTGTGCGCTGCGCCGCCAGTAGCGCCAAGCCAGCCGCAGCAGAGCCAGCGCAATAACAACACTGAACGCTAGCCCGGCCAACAGGGGCCAGGCAGGAGCGCTACGCCGTTTCGTTGCTGAATTGAGGCTGGCCGCAGGGCCCTCCACGCGCAGCGTCACGCCTTCCGCAGTCACGCTCTCCACCGTAGCGGATTGCGTATTCCAGTAACGCAATGTGATCGGTGGCACGCTAAAGTCGCCACCGCCTGCAAACACCAGTGTTAACTTTTCGCTGCGCACGGCGGGCGGGCCGTCGGCTGTAGTGGGGCGCCTTGCATACACGCTGGCGCTGTCAAAGGTGAGTGCGGGTGCCAGCGGAGGGATAAAAATGGCCGGCATGCCGTCCACCTCGGCACGGTATTCCAGGGTGACGGCCTCTCCCACCTGCAAGCTGCCGGTATTACCCTCTACCGCTAGGCTCAGGCGCAGCGCAGAGCCCGCGAGGTAGGGGGTGAGTGTTTCCGCACCGGCGGGTACCGTGGCTTGGAAGCGGACGGCGGGAATGGGCACTTGCAGGCTAACCGGCGTGCCGCCGGGGTTGGCATAGGTGACGCCGAGCTGGGCAGCATCGATACGGTAGTTGGCTGCCTGCAGCGGGTAAATACGAAAGCTGCGTACAATGCCGGACCAGTTCTCACCGTCTACCCGGCGGCTGGTGGGAAACGAACTGTCGGGTGGGCGCTGGGTGATGGTATTGGCCAGCTCGAAATCGGGGTATTCGGGGGGGCGGGCGAACCAGGTGGGCACCAGTACGGTGACCTGCAACTCCAGTGCTTCGCCTAAGCGCACGGTTTCCGGGGTCACCGTAACTTCTACCAGTGGTTGCACCTGCGCCAGGCTGGGGGCGCTCAGCAGCGCGATTGGCGCGAGTGCCAGCGACAGCACGACCCGCGCAAGGGCCAGCGGCGGCGCGAGCCGCCCTGGTGCAAGCGGTAGCATAAGTGGCCGTAGTGCAAGCGGCAGCACCAGCTGCTGCAGCAACCCGTTCATTGGCCCGTGCAGGGGCCAGAACCGTGCGCATAAAGCGGCTGCGTGGCTCACGGCGTGCGCTCCTGCAGCTGCTCCAGCGCAAAACGGGTGCGCAGAAATTCAGCTGTGTCGGTGTCCACTGAGCGCATCCACTTTTCGGCGGATTCCAGGCCTATCGTGCTTTCCCGGGTGATTTCCATTTCCTTACCGCGCTCGTCTTCGTTGTCGAACACGTAGTCGTCCGCGCTTAGTTCAGATTCATCCCCGGTGTCGCTGTCTTCACGCAATTGCTCAATATAGTCCGAGGTGTAACGCGCCAGGGCGAGGTTGTCGGCAGCTTCGGGCCAGCCGGGGGCGGCAGCCACCGCAAGCTCGAAAGCGCGGATGGCGTTGCGGTAGGCACCGGCCTTCATCAGCGCGTTGCCGCGGTTGTAAAAGCCCTCGGCGTCGGGAATGCGCCCATACATATCCGCGGCCTGTGCGTACTGCCCGGCATAGTAGGCCGCTGTGGCCTTGTGCGCCGGGTTCTCGAACAGGTCAATGGCGCGTTTCCAGTCTCGCTGGTTCATGGCCCGTTGGCCTTGCTGGTCGCGGGTGAGCCACAGGTCGGCGAAGGCGGCTTCGCGGCTGGCAAGCCAGGCGAGCGTGAGCGCGGCGGCCAGCGTTACCCCAGCAATCTGCACGGAGGCTCGCTGCCACAGGCGCGGTTGAGTGCTCATCGCAGCACCCAGCCCCGGCGAAAGCCGTATAACAGCAGCAGCAAGGCAGGCCACAACAGCAGCCAGCCTTCATCGTGCCATTGAGCGTCCGGGTCATCGGCCTGCAGCAGGTTGGATTCAATCAGCCGCAGCAGGCGGCGGATGTCGCCCGCGTCGTTCTCAACCGGGATTAGGGTGATAGCGGTTTCACGCCTGACGCGGTTCAGCAGGTCACGATTGACGCCTGTTTGCAACGCAGCGCCGTCAGGCCCGGTGACCGGTTTGCCGTCGGGTAGCAGGGCCACACCGCCGGCTTCGGTGCCCACCACCAGCGCGGCCAGTGCGGGTGCTGTTGGGCCGGCGCTGAAGCGGGCGAGCTCTGGGATGTCGGCACTGTCAAAACCATCGGTAATAAACAGCACTGTGCCCAGCGTGCTGCTCGCGCCCAGTAGGTCACGCGCCAGTGGCAACACGGAGGCTGCGTGATTGCCCGGGCGGGGCATAATCGCCGGGTCCAGGCTTTCCAGAAACCCGGCCAGTACGGCGCTGTCGGTGGTGGGCGGCACCACAATATGCGCAGAGCCCGCGTAGGCGATAAGCGCGGTGCGCGCGCCGGTACGGGCTGCAATCAGGTCCAGCGCTTTGAAGCGGCCGCGCTCCAGGCGGCTGGGCGTGAGGTCGTTGCTGCGCATGGAGTCGGTGACTTCCAGCGCAATTACCAGGGGTGCGGTTTCTTCAAACCACGGTGCAACCTGCTGGCGCCAGGCGGGCCCGGCGGCGGCCAGTGTTAAGGCCAGCAGGGCTAACGCAAAGCTGTCTAAAGCGCTGAAGCCTGTGCGCGAATCGCGTTCGATGGTCAGTGCTTTGCGCAGGTGCGGCGCCACCAGGTTGCCGAGGTGTGCTGCGGGGTTTTGTTGCCGGCGCAGCAGCCACCAGAGTACGGTAATGCCGGGCAGTGCCAGCAGCCACACGGGGCGCAGAAAATGCAGCTGTTCAATCATTCGCGCTGCCTCCCTCCGCTGCCCAGCAGGGCGCGAAGCCCCGTCAGGTTGGGCTGCAACAGGCTGGGCCGCAACAGGCCAAGCCCCAGCAAGCCGAGCAGTAGGGCAGCCCCGGCGGGCCACATCACCAATGATTCACGGGGGCGCCAGGACTCGGTTTTCACTTCCGCTGCGGTGGCTTCGTCGATGCGCTGGTACACGGCGGCCAAGGCGTTTTCGTCTTCGGCGTTGAAGAATTCGCCGCCGGTGCGTTCAGCGATTTCCGCCAGCAGGCCGAAGTCGACGCGGTCTTCGCCGGTTGCTGCCGGGTTGCCGATGCCGATGGTGTAGATCTCCACGCCGTTGCGCGCGGCAATGGCGGCGGCGTTGATCGGCGTCATGCGGCTTGCGGTGTCGTTGCCGTCGGTGAGTAAAATCAGCAGGCGCTCATTCACGGTGCTGGACTCGAAGGCATGAATGGACAGGCCGATGGCATCGCCAAGAGCGGTTTGTGGGCCCGCCATCGCCACCGACATCAGGTCGACCAGTTTCCCTGCGGTGACCAGGTCGCGGGTGAAGGGTAGCTGAATATAGGCTTTGTCGCCGAATACAATCAGCCCCACGCGGTCGGCCTGGCGCGCGCTGATAAATTCCTGCACCACCCGCTGCACGGCTTTATGACGAGAAATGTTCTGCCCGTCGCGCCCGGGGAAATCCCGGTAGTCCATGGAGCCGGACAAATCGATACCGAGCATGATGTCGCGGGCGACTTCGGTGCGCACGATCGGCGCACCCACCCAGGTAGGGCGAGCTAGCGCCAGCACTGATAACAACCAGATGAGCGCCAGTACCGCGCTCTGCAGGCGCCGTCGCCTGCGCACCACGGCGCCAGTGCCGGGCTCAACCCCGGATGCCGCAACAATATCGGCAAAGAACGGTACCCGCAGCGCGCTGGCCCGTTCGCGATGTGGCGGCAGCTGCCACCACAACAGCAGCGGCAAGGGCAGCGCCAGCAGGCCCCAGGCGAAGGCAAACTCAAGCACGGTGCACCTGAATCCAGCGCCGCGCCGCGGCAATAAGCTGTGGGTCGTGCTCCGGCGGCCGGTAGGCGGCGCGCGCCAGTGCTGCGGCGGAAGCGCTTACCAGTGGGTCGTTCTGGCTGCTGTGACGCAGGAAATCAGCCCACGCGGTTCCCTGTAAGGCGGCCACCTGATGGCGGGGGTAGGCCCCCAGTGCGGTGCGTTTGAGCAGTACCGCAACGGCTTCGCTGGTAGTTTCATGGCCTGTGGCAAGTGCCTCCAGCGCGCGCAGTGCCTCGCGCCGGTAGCGATTCCTGCGGCGCAGCGCCAGCCATTGGACCAGCGCAATCAGCGCCAGGGCCAGCAGCCAGCTGGCCAGTAACCACCAGCCCGGAGTGACAGGCCACAGGGCCACGGGGGCCGGCGGCACGATGTCGTGTAGCAGGTTGATCAGCTCAGAGAGCGAAAGCCCCTCGTAAGCGCTCATGCGCGCCGCCGCGCGGGGCGCCCCTGGCCCAGCAGGCTGCGGATCTGCGGCAGTGTTTCCTGCGCTGCGTTCAGCGGCAGCACCGACAAATTGATTTCGCGCTGCCAGTCCCGGATGGTTTGCAGGCGCTGGCGGGTAAAGTCGCCCACCGCCGCACGCGTTGCCGGGTGGCTGAGGTCCACCTCTGCTTGCAGCTCGCCGTCACCGAGCACCGTGGGTTCACCCTGCAGCAGCTGACCTTCAGCCAGCGGGTCGTGCACCAACACCAGCAACACATCGTTGTGTGCGGCAATGGTGGCCAGCCGTTCGCGGGTGGTGGCATCGGCGCCGGCGAAGTCGCTCAGCACTACCACCAGCTGGTCGTGGCGGGCGAGCCGGGCTACTGGCCGCAGCACTTCGTTAAGCCGCCCGGCGCTGGCGTCCACGCGTTTTGCCGCGTGCAGGGCGCCGTTATAGGTGGCCATGGACTGCAGCAGGGCAAACAGGGTGCGCCGGCTGCGGCGCGGTGCAAATTCGGCCTGGCTGTTGTCGTCAAAGACAATGCCGCCAATGCGGTCGCCAGCACCGAGCACGCCAAAGGCGGTAATGGCGGCGGCCTCGGCGGCGGTGACGGACTTCATGTTCAGCGCCGAGCCAAAAAACATTGACATGCGTTGGTCGACGACCAGCAAGGCCGGCCGGTCGCGTTCTTCGGTGTACACGCGCACGTGGGGTGTGCCTGTGCGAGCGGTGGCCTTCCAGTCGATGGAGCGCACGTCGTCGCCGGGCAGGTAATGGCGCATTTCTTCGAAGTTCAGGCCGCGCCCGCGCAGGTGCGAGGCGTGCTGGCCGTTGAGTACGCTGCGTGCGGGTTGGCGCGGCAGAAAGCTGAGCTGTTCAGCGGCGCCCTGCAGGTTGCGCAGGTGCTCGAGGGAAACGTGGATGCGGGGGTCGTCCTGCATGGCGCGGCGCCGCTAGGGCAGGGCCACCTCGGCCAGCAGCGTGTCGATCACGCTGTCGGCGTTCATGCCTTCGCCGTGGGCCTCGTAGGACAACATCAGCCGATGGCGCAGGCAGTCATGCACGATTGCGCGGATGTCCTCGGGGTCCAGGTAGTCCCGGCCGCGCAGCCAGGCGTGGGTGCGGCCGCATTTATCCAGTGCAATGGAGGCCCGGGGGCTGGCGCCCACTTCAATCCAGCGCGCTACGTCGGCGGAGTATTTCTCGGGGGTGCGGGTGGCGTACACCAGGTCAGCCATGTAGCGCTTCATGGGCTCGGATACGTGCACGGCGGCAATTTCCCGGCGCGCATCGAACACGGCCTGTTGCGGGATGCGCTCAGGGGTTGCCTTGGGCCCCGCCGAGGTTGCGCTGCTTACCTGGGCCAGCCGCTCCTCCTCGCGCACCAGGTCAACGATAAGAATTTCGTCTTCTATTGGGGGGTAGACGATATTCACGTGCATCAGGAAGCGGTCCATCTGGGCTTCCGGCAGCGGGTAGGTGCCTTCTTGCTCAACCGGGTTCTGGGTGGCCATCACCATAAATAACGGCGGCATGGCGTGCGTGGTGCCGGCGACGGTGACCTGGCGTTCTTCCATGGCTTCGAGCATGGCCGCCTGTACTTTGGCCGGTGCGCGGTTGATTTCATCACCGAGCACAATATTGGCGAAGATGGGGCCGGGCTCGAAGCGAAAGTCACCGCGGTTGCCGTCTTGATAGTACACCTCGGTGCCGGTGACATCGGAAGGCAGGAGGTCCGGGGTGAACTGGATGCGGCTGAAATCTGCCTCAAGGTGCTGCGCCAAAGCCTTGATAGCGCGCGTTTTCGCCAGCCCCGGCAGGCCCTCTACCAACAGGTTTCCGTTTGCCAGCAGGCCAATCAACAGCCGCTCTATCACCGCCTCTTGGCCAACAATCGATTGCTGCATGCGCGCGCGCAGTTCGTTAATGCGTTCTTTTGACATGCCGGGCAACCTGATGGCGAGTGGGCGATTATTGAGCCTATGTTGCCAGCCCGCCCGCGGCTTCACAATGCTGCCAGGCAGCAGTGCAAGCGCGCCATACGGCGGTGAATGGCCGGCATGGCCATCGACTGAACTGCTCCCGCCCGTTCCGGCCTGAGCTTTAGGCTTTAAGGTCTTTAGGGCGCAGGAGCTTTATTGCTTGACGTTATCGCGAATGATGCGCTGCTTCTGCCTGTCCCAGTCGCGTTCTTTTTCGGTATCACGCTTGTCGTGGCCTTTCTTGCCTTCCGCCAGCGCAATGCGCGCTTTGACCAGGTGCCCCTTCCAGTACAGCTGGGTGCAGACGCAGGTGAGGCCTTTCTGGCTGGTGGCGGCGAGGATTTTGGCCAGTTCCTTGCGGTGCAGCAGCAGCCGGCGGGTGCGCGTCGGGTCGCTGACGTAGTGCGTAGAGACGGTGTCCAGCGGTGTGATCTGCGTGCCCAGCAGCCAGGCCTCGCCGTCTTTCATCAAGACGTAGGAATCCGTAAGCTGGCACTTGCCCATGCGCAGGCTCTTGACCTCCCAGCCTTCCAGCGCCACGCCTGCCTCGTAGGAATCAAGCAGATGGTAATCGAAGGTCGCGCGCTTGTTGCGGGCGATGACGTTGTCGGGTTTTGCTGGCTTCTTATTGCTCATGGCGCGCATTATACGGACAAGCCCGCGCACGGGAACGTGAATTTAGCTCTTTTCATCGCAGGCCGTGTGGGGCAGCTTAACGACATGACAAAAAGGAAGTTTTCCCGGTGAATACGGGTGTAGGAAATCCGCTGGGGGAGTGGCGTTCGCGCATGACCTTCGTACTTTCGCTGGCCAGCGCCACGGTAGGCATGGGCAGCGTGTGGCGCTTTTCGTATCTCAGCGGGGAGTACGGTGGTGGGCCCTTCGTGGTTGCCTACGTGTGTTTTTTGCTGCTGTTAGGTGTGCCCCTGCTGATTGCTGAGCTGGTGCTTGGGCGCCAGGGCATGGGCAGTATTGTCGACTCGGTGAGCCGGGCGGCAGAGCGTTCGCGTAGTAGCCGCGCCTGGGTGCTCTTGCCCTGGCTGGCCTGTATTGCGGGCGTGCTGTTGCTGTCGCTGTATGCGGTGGTGGCCGGGTGGTCGCTGGTGTACGCCACTGCGATGTACGACGGCAGCTTCAGCGCCGCGAGCATGTTCAATGCGGGCCAGTACTTCGAAGCACTGGTCAACGATAGCGACCGCATGGTGCTGGCGCAAACGGCCTTTCTGCTGTGCACGGTGGTGGTGGTGACCGCCGGTGTGCGCCGGGGCATTGGTTTGCTGTCGTGGTTGCTGGTGCCCACCTTGCTGGCGGGCTTGGTGTTGCTGGTGCAATACAGCCTGGCCAACGGTAATGCCTCCGCCGCGGGCAAGTTCCTGTTTTCTATTCAATGGCTGGATTTTAACCGCGAGGCGCTGTTGATGGCGCTGGGGCAAGCTTTCTTGACGCTGGGGATTGGCGTCGGTACCGGCATTAGCTACGGTAGCTATGCGCCGGTGCGCGTGCCGATTGGGCGCTCGGTGCTGGCGGTGGCGCTGTTCGACACGCTGGTGGCCATCGCCATGGGCCTGGCGATCTTTCCCTTGGTATTCGCCAGCCATTTGCTGCCGTCGATGGGGCCGGGCCTGATGTTTGTCAGCATGCCTTACGCCTTCGGCAACATGGTCAACGGTGAGGCGTTCGGTGCTCTGTTCTTTTCCTTGGTAGCTTTGGTAGCGCTAGGCTCGGCAATCGCCATACTGGAGCCGGTGACCGGTGCTATCAAGCAGCGCTTTGGCTTGCGCCGCGGCACATCGGCGCTCGTTGTTGGTGCGGCAGTCTGGGCGCTGGCGTATGGGTCGGCCGTCACGCTGGCGCCCAGTAGCCATGGCGCAGCGCCGGATCTGTTGCGCTGGATTGACCGGCTTGCAGGCGGCGTCTTGTTGCCGCTGGTGGCGTTGGGTACCGCGCTGCTGGTGGGCTGGCGGCTGGGGCGGCCTTTGCTGCGCGCGCAGCTGTATCGTGAGAGCCCGCTGTTTTTTTCGCTATGGTACTTTCTGTTAAGGTATATTGCGCCGCTGGGTATTGCGCTGGTGATGGCAGCCGCCCTGTTGACCACGTAAACCCGCTGCGGCAGCGTGTGCTGGGCCGCCGCCGCTAACAGAGACCGCGATGACCCGAATCTACCGTCATGCCCTGTTGCCCTACGAGGATCGGCAGCTATTTGAGCTGGTTAACGATATCGAGGCCTACCCGCAGTTTATGGATGGATGCGTGGGGTCGCGGGTGCTGCGACGCGAGGCGGAGTGGGTGGAAGCCGAGTTGGACCTGTCGCGCGGTGGCATCACTCAACGCTTCAGTACGCGGAATCACCTGCAGGCGCCACGGTTGATTACTCTGGAACTGCTGGATGGCCCCTTTGACTATTTCCAGGGTAGCTGGGAGTTTCGCGGCCTGGGTGCCAGCGCTTGCAAGGTCACGTTGGACCTGGAATTCAAGGCCCGCAGCCTGCTGCTGGGTGCCGCGGTTGGGCGCCTGTTTGAAAGTGTTACCAACAGCCTGGTGGATGCGGTCGGCCGGCGCGCCCGGCAGCTTTATGGGTAGGTGGCAGCTGGGCGAGAGTGGCACGCCAGTTAAAATCCGTTGGAAATGTGGTTAGACAGCAGTTTGGGGGTGGGAATGAGCGATAGTGCAATGATGCAGGTAGAGGTGGCCTATGCGCTGCCCGACCGCCAAGCCATTATCCCTTTACAGGTGACTGCCGGCACTACCGCGCTGGAGGCCGCGCAGCGTTCGGGCGTGGCAGACCGTTTCGAGGGCATTGATCTGGAGGACTCGCGGTTGGGTATTTTTGGCAAGCTGGTGACGCCAGAGCACGTGTTGCAGGCGGGCGATCGAGTAGAGGTTTACCGGCCGTTGAAGGCTGATCCGAAGGAAGTCCGCAAGGCGCGCGCGGCGCGGGTCAAAGAACGCCGCGAAGAGGACAGCGGGGCTGAATAACGCCTGTGCTGCTCGCTACTCTCGGTAGGGCCGCTTAGGTAGGGCCGCTTAGGTAGGGCCGCTCAGGTAGGGCCGTTATCAGCAGGTGTTTCACTCTCAGCCGGTGCTGCTGCCCAGGCGGGCAGGTAGTCGCCGGTCACCGTATTCAGGTTGTCGCCCTCAAAGTGCACGCTGACCGAAGCCTGGCGAATCAAATCGCTGCCGTTGCGCAACAGGTAGGGGTAATCCCAACGATCGGCATTGAAGCTGTCCTCAACCAGTGGCGTACCCAGAATAAAGCGCACTTGGCGCTGGCTCATGCCGGGTTTTAACTGGTCAATCATGTCCTGAGTGACAATATTGCCCTGCTCAATGTCGATACGGTAAACCCCGGGGAAACCGAAATTACCGCAGGCGGTGAGTGAGGCCAGTGCCAGTGCCAGGAAAAGGCTGCGCATGGGCTTTAACTTCCACTTAGAAGGATGGAGTGGCATCATACCTGTCCAGAAGTGCACAGAGAACCCCTGAAGCCATGCCAACCGATAATCAGGAGCTGCGCAACGCAGGCCTTAAAGTTACGCTGCCCCGGGTGAAGATCCTGCAAATTCTTGAGGCCACCAACGAAACCGGCGAGCATCTGAGCGCTGAAGACGTTTATCAAAAACTCCGCGACGCCGGCGAGGATGTGGGTCTTGCCACCGTATACCGTGTCCTCACGCAGTTTGAAACTGCGGGGCTGGTGAATCGCCACAACTTCGAAACCGGTCACTCTGTGTTTGAGCTGGACACCGGCGACCATCACGACCATATGGTGTGCCTCACGACCGGTGATGTCATTGAATTCAACGACCCGGTGATAGAGCGCCGCCAGCAGGAAATTGCGGAAGAGCACGGCTATAAAATAGTGGACCATTCGCTGGTGCTCTACGTGCGCAAAAAGTCTTAGTACGTCCTCAATGCGCGGCTTTTGTCGCGCTTTTCGCTTCAGCCCCGTAAAAAATGACTCCGATTTAACAAAAATACACTTGTGTGTAGTTTTTTGCGAACGTATATTCTCGCTTTAGTTTATTGCCAGAGGAAAAGACTATGCAGGCCGTCAGCACAGCCGAGCAGCCCATTGAGGAGCTGTTCAACCCGGCATCGCCGGAATATCTGGAAAATGCCGTGAGCCAATACCTGGCGTTGGCTCATCGTGGGCCACTGGTTTGGTATGCGCCTTGGCAGGCATGGATCATGACCCGTATGCCCGACATCATGGACTGCTGGCGCAACGAATACTTGTCCTCCGACTTCTATGACTGGGAATTCGCGCCACCGCGGCCCCCGGAAGATCAGTGGAGCAACTACGAGCGGGCGATGATCGGCCACAGCTTGTTGTCTGACCAGGGCCACCACCGACTGGTGCGCCGCGTGGTATCACCGGCATTTTCGCGGAACGTGGTGGATGAGATTCAGCGTCGCATCAAGCCCGACGTTGAGAAGCTGATTAACGACCTCGGTGACCTCGAAAGCTTTGACTATATTGAGAAAGTAGCCAGCCACATTCCGTTTATCTCTATCAGCCGTATGGTCGGCCTACCAGAGAAGTACTGGCCTGAAATCAAACAGGTGATTCTGACCTTCACCGAGGCGTGGAACCCCACCCTGAGCGACGAGCGCCGTGAAGCGGCCCGCCAGGACAGCAACCGTGCCATTGAGATTCTGCAGCGCGTGATTGCCGAGCGCCGCGCCAACCCGGGCGATGTGGACTTCCTCAGCGTGTTGTTGAAGATTGAAGAAGAAAACGAGAATTTTGGCGAGTGGGACATCATCACGCTGATTCTGGCACTGATTGGTGCAGGGGCAGACACGACATTGGTTGCTCAGCAATGGACGCTGTACTCGCTGCTTAAACACCGCGATCAGATTCCCGCAGCACTGGAGTCGCCGGATACCTTCTCTAATACCTTCAGCGAAGTGATGCGTTGGTCCACCTCTTCGAAGATGGGTTTCGCACGTTATGCGCCGGAGGATATGGAGATGCTCGGCCAGAAGGTGACCAAAGGTCAGATGGTACTGATGATGCCGCACCTTAAGGACCACGACCCTGAGTACTACACAGACCCGGAGACGTTTGACGTTAAGCGCGAGTTTAACCCCGACGTGCTGTTCGGCTATGGCCCGCGCTACTGTATTGGCGCGGCGATGGCCAAGCGTCAGCTGTATTTGACGATGGTAGAGCTGTTCAAGCGTTTCCCGGATCTGGAGCTTGATGGCGAGCCCGAAAAAGACAATTCAGACCACAACGCGGTGGTGTTCAACGGTTTACGCGTACGCACCAATATTCGCAAATAAAACGAGGAAGAAACCATGACCAAGCGCTATGACAAAGCAATCCCCTTCGGCTGGTATGCCATCGACTACAGCAATGGCCTGAATGTCGGCGACGTACGCCCGGTAGAATATTTCGGCCGTGAGCTGGTGCTGTTTCGCACTGAATCGGGTGAGGCGTCGCTGCTGAGCGCGCATTGCCCGCACCTGGGTGCACACCTGGGTTACGGCGGTATCGTGAAAGGCGAATCGATTAGCTGCCCTTTCCACGCATGGGAGTTCAACAACGAAGGCTATTGCACAGCTGTGCCTTACGCCAAGCGGATGCCACCGAAGGTTGAGGGCAAGCAGTGTGTACCCAGCTACCCGGTAATAGAACGCAACCAGATGATCTGGGCCTGGTATCACCCTGAGGGTGCTGCGCCGCTGTTCGATATTGACGATATCCCGGAGCTGCAGTCCGACGAGTGGACGCCACTCGATACCTACGACTGGAAGATCAACACCATTATTCAGGAAACGGGCGAAAACGCCGCTGACATGGCTCACTTCATTACGGTCCACGGCAGCCCCGGCATGCCCCAGGGTACCGTGGAAATGGACGGCCCGCGCCGCGTGACTGACTTTGATTCCAAAGCCCACAGCATTGATGATCAAGGTAATGTGGACCTGAGCGGCGAAAGCCACGAGGCCATTCACCTGCGCTCAGAAGGCGTAGGCCCGGGCTTTACCTTCCAGCGGTTTTCGCGCATGTTCGACGTGCTGATGATGGGTACAGTGACGCCTATCGACGACCAGAACGTGCACCTGCGCTTTAATTTTTCGGTGCCACGCAAGCAGTCTGAAGATAACGCGATGATGGCCACCGGCACGGTGCATGAAATTGTGCGCCAGGTAGAGCAGGACATTCCGATTTGGGAGCACAAGGTGTATCTGGACGACCCCGCGCTGTGCGACGGTGACGGCCCGATTGCCAAGTACCGCAAGTGGTTCCAGCAGTTCTACGCCTAAGCGTTCCCCCAGGCCTGAGCCTGTGGGCTCAGGCCATAACGAGTTAACCTGAAAGTCGATAACAGAGGATAACCTTGATGAATGAGAAACTCGCCACCACCCCCGGTGACCACTACAACTGGCCCATGCTGAAAATTCGCTACCTGACGGATCCGGCCAAGCTGGCCGCGGTGTTGCCGCCAGGCTTCGAGCCCGGCAGCCGTCCGGAAGTCACCTTGACGGTGTACAACGTTCCCGTTAACGGTGAGCCTGAACAGGGCCTGCTGACCACGGTGTTGTGCCAGTACAAGGGCCAGGAAGGCCAGTTCGCGCTGGGCTATGCCATTGATAAAGAAGCAGAAATCTTTATCAGCCAAGAGAAGTTTGGGCAGCCTAAATACCCCGCAGACATCAAGTACTACCGTTTGGGCGAAGAAGTGGGCGCACGCGTGTGCCACCAGAGCTACACCTTCCTCGAGTTCTACGGCAAGGTAACCGACACGCTGGAAAACGGCCCCAAGTTTGATGAGCATGAGTTCTGGGTGAAGTATTCACGCGCCGCCTCTTATGTGAAGCCGGGCTTTGATTTCCCGCCGCACGTTGTGAATGTGGTGAGCAACTACGGCACCGCACAGAAACTGAAAGTGGAAGGTGACCTGATTTTGCGTGACAGCCCTTGGGACCCGCTGACCGAGCGTTTGCCGCCGGTATCCAAGCCTGATGTTTCCCTGTGGACGCCAGAATTCCTTGGCCGCAGTGTTGATTTGGGCGACCCGCTGGATGCAGATGCATTTGAGCCCTGGGCCAATACCATCGGTAATTCTCGCTGGCTGGGCACTCACGGTGGCCCGCTGAAGAGCTGATCAGTGGCTCCGTGAAAGGCTCCCTGGCCGCTGGCGTATGCCTGCGGCTTTTTCGGTTTTTAGTGTAGAGGAATTCGCAACTATGCAAGATTTTAACAATAAGGTGGTGGTGATTACCGGCGGCGCGAGCGGTATTGGTAAGGCGCTGGGCCGTTCGTTTCTGGCAGCAGGCGCCAAAGTGGTACTGTCCGACGTGGAGCGCGCTGCGCTCGAAACCACGCGTGACGAATTAGCTGCCTCGGGAGGCACCGTGCGTGCCATTGTGACTGACGTGTCCAAGCCAGAATCAGTGATGGCGCTGGCAGATGCGGTTTTCGCGGAATTTGGCCACTGTCACGTCCTGTGCAACAACGCCGGCGTGAGTGTGACCAATACCAACGTATGGGACACAACGCCGAACGACTGGCAGTGGGTGCTGGGCGTGAACGTACGTGGTATTGCGCACGGTTTACAGGCCTTCGTGCCGCGTATGCTGGCCTCTGGTGAGGAGGGAGTAATCATGAACACCTCCTCCGGTGATGGCGGTATTTCACCGCTGGCGGACCAGTCAGTGTATGCGTCCAGCAAAGCGGGTGTGTCAATCATGACAGAGTGCTTGAATGCACAGCTCGTCGGCCAGGAAACCAAGTTGCGCGCCTGCATCTTCTACCCCTCTGGCGGCATTCTGCCCACGGGTATCTGGACGACGCGGCGCAATCGCCCCGAAGAGCTGGCACGCGAGAAGCCGGTGCCAGAGGGCGGCGAGATGACCTTTGATGAGTTCATGCAGGGCATGAAGGAAATTGGTGTGGAATTGCCGGTGCAGGATCTCGACGAGCTGGCGGATTTCGCGCTGGATGGCCTGCGCAAGCAGGATTTCGTCATCATGATTGGCCGTGAGGCGATGGAAGCAACGTTGGTGGAGCGAGCTCGCAAGCTGGCTCGCGGTGAATGCCCCATTAGCCACGGTTTGCACGGCTAAGCGTTGTCACGATGCCGGGGCCGCAGTAGCGTGCCCCGGTGTTTTATGCCCGCATCTAACGCTGCGCCGCGCCTCGTCGCTGCAGTTGGGCAGTTTCTTGCACCAAGCTACCACTCAGGAACGCCAGTAGTGCATCATAGCGCTGTGCTGCCTGGTAGTCGGGATTGTGCAGTTGGTTGAGAATCACCGTGTCGATCATGCCCACCGTCATCTCCGCACAAAATTCGGGTGACAGCCCCTCCTTCAGATCGTCTTGGCTTGCAGCATAAAGCCGTAGAAAATTCTCGTTCATGACCGACAGCAGTGTGGCACCGCTGGCGAAGCTGTTGCCAATGCTGGCGATGGAATAACGTGCCAGTTCGTGTTCGAGGTCGGAGGCTTCGCAGAGCTGCCGCTTTTGCGCGGTGAGTACGTGGCGCAGCCGTTCGTTCAGGCTCTTGAAATTGGCCAATGCTTCGTCAACCGAGCCTTTGACCAAGTCCAGCGTGCGGCTGACGCAGATATCAAACAGCAGGTCGTGACGGGTGCCGTAGTAGTTGTAAAAGGTTTTTCGCGAGATACCAGCGCGCTCGCAAATGGCATCAATGGTCATATTGTTGATGCCGTGCTGCCCAATCAGCGCGAGCGCTTCGTTAATAATGCTCAAGCGCTGAGCGAGTTTTTTGCGTTCCCGGAGGCTGTCGCTGGGGGCTACTGTGCTCAAATTAGGCGTCTTTCGTGGCAAAAAGTATGGGTGATAAAAGCGACACCTTACACTACCCGCCGCGCTCTGCGCCAGCCTCAGGCGTCTTCTGCGTCGCGCAGCATTTCCCGAGCGTGTGCCAAAGACTGCTCAGTCAGCTTAACGCCGCCCAGCATGCGCGCCACTTCTTGCGCTCGCTCATCGCCATTGAGCGCTGCCATGCGCGCCCAGGCCGCAGTTTTGTCTGAGGTTTTGCTAACCTGCAAGTGACGGTGCCCTTGCGAGGCAACCTGTGCAAGGTGAGTCACGCAGAGTACTTGTGTTTCCTGCGCCAGCCCCCGCAACAGCCTGCCCACAACCTCGGCAACGGCGCCGCCGATGCCCACGTCAACTTCATCAAAAACCATGCTCGGCAGCGTGCCGCCGCTGGCGGTGACCACCTGGATGGCCAAACTGATGCGTGAAAGCTCGCCGCCGGACGCAATCTTGCCCAGTGGCTGCGGCGTGGCTCCCGGGTTGGTGCTGATCAGGAATTCAATGTCCTCGGCGCCATGAGGGTGCGGCGCAGCGGCTTCGCGCGGCGTGAGTGCGACCTCGAAACGGCAGTCGGCCATGGCCAGGGTGTGCAGAATTTCTGCGGCTTTGCTGACCAGGCTGGCGGCTGCCTTGCTGCGCTGCACGCTCAATTTGGCGGCATCTTTGCGGTAAGACTGCACCAGGGCTTCCAGTTCCACCTGCAGCTCTTCAATGCGCTGGCCACCTTGGGTGAGCCCCCCCAACTCCTCCTGCAAACCCGCGTGCAGGTCCAGTAACTGGGGTGGCTTGATGCGGTGTTTACGTGCCACATCATGCAGTTGTTCAAGGCGTTTTTCGACCTCCGAGAGCCGCTGGGGGTCAATTTCCACAGAGTCGATATAGCGCTGTATCTCGCTGCGGGCTTCGTCCAGTTGTATAGCCGCTGAATCCAGCAAGCCGCGTGCATTGTCCGCGATGGTGCTGCTGCCACGGGTGCTGCGCATCAGCTGCAGCGCGTGGCGTGTGCCATCGGCTTGCTCGTCACAAATTTCCAATGCCTGATGGGCGCCCTGCAGGATGTCCTCTGCATTGGCCAGCAGGCTCTGTTCGCGCTCCAGGTCTTCCAGTTCGCCGCTGCGCAAGCCGAGCTGGTCCAGCTCGTCCACCTGGTAGGCAAGCAATTGTGCCCGCGCTGTTTGTTCATCGCGGCTGCCGGTAAGCAGCGCCAATTCACGCTGGCCGCGTAGCCAATCCGAGGCAGCCTGTTCCACCTTCCGTGCCAGCGCCTGCTGGCCGGCGAAGGCGTCCAGCAATGCGCGCTGCACCGGTTTGCGCAGCAGTGACTGGTGAGCGTGCTGGCTGTGAATGTCAATCAGTAGCTCACCAAGTTCGGCGCAGTCCTGCAATGTGGAGGCGCTGCCGTTGATGTAAGCTCGCGAGCGGCCCTCGCTGGTGACCACCCGGCGCAACAGGCACTCATCGTTGTGGTAAAGGTCGCGCGTGCGCAGCCAGCTGGCCGCCGCGGTATTGTCGGCGATATCGAACGTGGCGGTGACCTCGGCGCGTTCGCTGCCTGTGCGCACCGCTTTGGGATCCGCGCGGTCACCCAGGCACAGGCCCAGAGCGTCCAGCATAATGGATTTGCCGGCACCGGTTTCCCCGGTGATCACGGTCATGCCGCGATGGAACTCCATGTCGAGTGTGTCAACGATGGTGTACTGGCTGATGTGGATGTGGGTGAGCATGGCGAACCGCTGCAATGTTTGGTCTGTTATACCGCAGATCCGCCGCCGCATAAACATCCATAGCGCTCGCCGCTAGGGTTTTCCAGGGGGCTGTGATACAACCTGTACCCATTGTAGCCCGGGGTTGGAATATGAGTTCAGCGGATCTATCGGAACGTGCACGAACCATTCTCAAGGCTTTGGTGGAACGCCATATTCGCGACGGCCAACCGGTGGGGTCGCGCACTTTATTGGAGGAAGCGGGCTTGCCGGTTAGCGCTGCCACTGTGCGCAACGTCATGTCGGATTTGGAGGAGCGTGGGCTGCTGCACTCGCCGCACACCTCGGCAGGTAGAGTACCCACCGCGCAAGGCTATCGATTATTTGTAGACCGGCTGCTGCAGGTGCAGCCGCTCGACGAGCGGGCCATTGTGTCGCTGCGCGAGCAGCTGCACCCGGACAAATCGGCGACAGACCTGGTGCAAACCGCGTCCTCACTGCTGTCGGCGATTACCGCTCAGGCCGGGTTGGTCACCGTGCCGCGCCCCGAAACTCATCAGCTTCGCCAAGTGGAGTTTTTGCCGCTCTCGGGAGACCGTGTGCTGGTAATTCTGGTGGTGAATGAGCGTGAGGTGCAGAATCGGATTATTCACACCCAGCGTACCTTCACCGAGGCCGAGCTGCGCGATGCCGCAGCCCTGGTCAATCAGCGCTTCGCGGGCCAGCCTCTAAGGCAGGTTCAAAGCCGCATTTTGGAAGAAATGACCGATGCGCGCAGCCGTATCGACAGCTACTTGCAGGCGGCGCTTGATCTGGCCAGCAAGGCGCTGGACCAGGATGCACCCGAGGAGGAATATCTTATGTCGGGGGAATCGAGGTTGCTGGGCCATGTAAACCCGGAATATGTGGGTCGCCTGCGCGAGCTGTTCGATGCATTCGAGCGTAAAAAAGACCTTCTGCACCTGCTGGAACGCTGCACTCGGGCCAACGGGGTGCAGATCTTTATCGGCGATGAGGCCGGGTATGAGGTTTTTGGTGACTACAGCGTTATCACCGCTCCCTATACAGACGGCTCGCGCACGCTGGGTGTGCTTGGCGTCATCGGCCCTACCCGTATGCCTTATGAGCGTGTTATCCCGGTGGTAGACATCACTGCGCGTATGTTGAGTTCCGCCTTGTCGAACTGATTCCGGGGCGGAAACGGCCCCCCGGCCTTGAAATTTCCCCCTTTCGTCCCAACATCGTCCGAGACAGCAGCAGGCTAGCGGAGGCAACTTCGTGCCTGCGCATTCCATAATCGTCATTGATGGAGTTCAGACGTGGCTGAAAACGAGCAAAACAAACCCCAATCTGACGCCGGCGAGAGCAACCCGGCCGGGCAGGCAGCCGATGCCGCGGCGCATGCCGAGACGGCGGCATATACGGATATCGAGGGCGCTGCAGAAGGCGCCGATGACGTGTCTTCAGATGCTCTTATGGCAACGCTCGAGGCGGATCTCAATGCTGCTCGCGATGCCGCCCTGCGTGCTCAAGCCGATGCGCAGAACATCAAGCGCCGCGCCGAGCAGGACGTGGAGAAGGCGCGTAAGTTTGCGCTGGAAGCCTTCTGTAAAGAGTTGCTGCCGGTGGTTGATAACCTGGAGCGGTCGCTAGCGGTTACGGCGGGGCACGATGAATCGGTCAAGCCGGTCATTGACGGCCTTGAGTTGACCCTGAAAAGTTTTACTGACGCTCTGCGCAAGTTTCATGTTGAGCCGGTGGACCCCGAAGGTGAGCCCTTTGACCCGCAGCTGCATCAGGCCATGAGCCTGGTTGAGAACGGGGAAGTTGAACCGAATACGGTGATTGCGGTGATGCAGAAGGGTTATACGCTGAATGGAAGGCTGGTGCGTCCGGCTATGGTCATGGTCAGCAAGTTGCCATCGAGCCAGTGAAGCCAGGCTAGTGAAATTGGGCTGGCCCCTTGAAATTATCGGCTCAGGGCCAATATACACAACAAGTGAATACTGCAGCCGGCTGAGCCGGTGCAAATGAGGAGATAAACACATGGGTAAGATTATCGGTATCGACCTGGGTACCACCAACTCCTGCGTTTCGGTGCTGGAAGGTGGCAAAGCGCGCGTCATCGAGAATTCCGAAGGCGATCGCACAACTCCGTCCATTGTCGCGTATACGCAAGACGGTGAGATTCTTGTGGGGCAGAGCGCAAAGCGTCAGGCTGTCACCAACCCGCAGAACACGCTGTATGCAGTGAAGCGCCTGATTGGCCGTAAGTTCAAGGACGACGTGGTCCAGAAAGACATCAAGATGGTGCCCTACAAGATCGTCGAAGCCGACAATGGCGACGCTTGGGTGCAAGCCAAGGACGAGAAAATGGCCCCGCCGCAGGTCTCTGCGGAAGTGCTGCGTAAAATGAAGCGCACCGCCGAGGAATACCTGGGCGAAGCGGTGACCGAGGCGGTTATTACCGTTCCCGCCTACTTCAACGACTCGCAGCGTCAGGCAACCAAGGATGCCGGCCGTATCGCGGGCTTGGAAGTGAAGCGCATCATTAACGAGCCGACGGCAGCCGCGCTGGCGTACGGTATGGATAAAGCGCAGGGCGACCGCACTATTGCGGTGTACGACCTGGGTGGCGGCACCTTCGATATTTCGATAATTGAGATTGCTGAAGTAGACGGTGAGCACCAGTTTGAAGTGCTGTCGACCAACGGTGACACATTCCTCGGTGGCGAAGACTTCGACATGCGCCTGATCGAGTATTTGGCGGCCGAGTTCAAGAAAGAAAGCGGCATCGACCTGCACAACGATCCGCTTGCTCTGCAGCGCCTGAAAGAGGCGGCAGAAAAGGCCAAGATCGAGCTGTCTTCAAGCCAGCAGACTGAGGTGAACCTGCCCTACATCACAGCGGACGCAACCGGGCCCAAGCACCTGGTGGTGAAGCTGTCGCGCTCCAAGCTTGAGTCGCTGGTGGAAGAGCTAGTGAAGCGTTCCATGGAGCCGGTGAAAATGGCCCTGAAGGACGCGGGCTTAAGCCCTAGCGAAATCAACGACGTGATTTTGGTGGGCGGTCAAACCCGCATGCCGATGGTGCAAAAAGTGGTGGCCGATTTCTTCGGCAAGGAACCGCGTAAGGACGTGAACCCAGATGAAGCGGTTGCGATGGGCGCAGCCATTCAGGGCGCGGTACTGTCGGGCGACGTGAAGGACGTACTGCTGCTGGACGTCACGCCGCTGACACTGGGCATTGAGACCATGGGCGGTGTGGCCACTGCGCTGATCGAGAAGAACACGACAATCCCAACCAAGAAGTCGCAGGTCTTTTCAACCGCGGATGACAATCAAACCGCAGTAACGATTCATGTTGTTCAGGGCGAGCGTAAGCAGGCCTCGCAGAATAAGTCGCTGGGCCGGTTTGATCTGGCAGACATTCCTCCGTCGCCGCGTGGCATGCCGCAAATTGAGGTGACCTTTGATCTTGACGCTAACGGTATTCTCAACGTGTCGGCCAAGGACAAGGCGACGGGTAAGGAGCAGTCTATCCGGATCACCGCATCGGGTGGTTTGAGTGAGGCTGACATTGAGAAGATGGTCGCTGATGCCGAGGCCAATGCCGATGCTGATGCGCAGTTCGAAGAGCTGATCTCTGTCCGCAACACCTGTGATGGTTTGGTACACGCTGCGCGTAAAACCTTGGAAGAGGCCGGCGATAGCGCGACAGACGATGAAAAAACGGCGATTGAAGCAGCCATCTCGGAAGCGGATGAAGCGCTGAAAGTCAACGAGAAAGAGGCGATTGAAGCCGCTTCTGCCAAGTTGACCGAAGTGACAGGCCCTGTTGCACAGAAAATGTACCAGGCGCAGGCCAATGCGGCGCAGGATGCCTCCGCAGACAGTGGCGAGCAGTCCCAGGCGGGCGATGACGCTGTGGACGCCGAGTTTGAAGAAGTAAACGACGACAAGAAGTAAGCGTTCGCGCTTCCTGTCACTCGCGGCGGTGCATCGCCGCGTTGCTAAACTTGACCACGCGGGACTTGAGAGCCCGCGTAGTCATTTGCGAGAATGCAGTTTAACGTCAGGCTGACTATGTCAAAACGTGATTATTATGAAGTACTCGGGGTCGAAAACGCGGCCGATGAGAAGGACATCAAAAAGGCCTATCGACGGGTCGCGATGAAATATCACCCGGACCGTAACCCTGACGATCCGGATGCCGACGACAAGTTCAAAGAGGCCACCGAGGCCTACGATGTGCTGATGAACGCGGAAAAGCGAGCAGCCTATGATCGTTTCGGCCATGCCGGGGTCGACCCCAGTATGGGCGGTGGCGGTTTTGGTGGCGGTGGCGGCGGCAGCTTCAGTGATATTTTCGGCGATGTGTTTGGTGATATTTTCGGTGGTGGCGGAGGCCGCGGTCGAGGCGGGCCGCAGCGCGGCTCCGACCTGCGCTACACGCTCGATATTTCTCTGGAAGACGCAGTCAAGGGCGCCACGGTAGAAATTAAAGTGCCCACCCTGGCAACCTGCGAGGAATGCAGTGGGTCCGGTGCCCGTAAGGGCAGCGCGCCCGTTAATTGCGCCACTTGCGCCGGCATGGGCCAAGTGCGCATGCAGCAGGGCTTCTTTCAGGTGCAGCAAGCCTGCCCTACCTGTCGCGGGCGAGGCAAGATGGTCTCCGACCCCTGCGGCAAGTGCCAAGGCCAGGGGCGGGTGGAAAAACGCAAGACACTGTCAGTCAAAGTACCCCCGGGCGTTGATACGGGTGACCGTATTCGCTTGTCCGGTGAGGGCGAAGCGGGCCCCGATGGCGGCCCCACTGGCGATCTGTTTGTGCAAATGTCGGTGCGCCAGCACCCGATTTTCGAGCGCGATGGCAAAAACCTGTATTGCGAAGTCCCTATCACCTTCGTTGCCGCCGCACTTGGCGGCGATTTGGAAGTGCCTACGCTGGATGGCCGGGTGAAACTAAAAATCCCCGCTGAAACGCAAACCGGCAAGTTGTTCCGCCTACGCGGCAAGGGCGTTAAGCCGGTGCGCGGTGGTGCCGTAGGCGACCTGCTGTGCCGGGCTGTGGTGGAAACACCGGTGAACCTGAACAAAAAGCAAAAAGAATTGCTGCGTGAGTTTCAGGAAAGCCTGGGGCAGGGGGGCGATGCGCAATCGCCACGCCAAACGAGCTGGTTTGAGGGTGTGAAGACTTTCTTTGATGATATGAAGCCATGACCATAAGAGTAGGTATTACCGGCGCGGCCGGACGCATGGGGCGCACGCTGATTGAGGCGATTAGTCAGCAGGCAGGCCTGCAGTTGACGGCGGCGGTGGAGCAGCCTGAAAGCAGCCTG
>ERZ887849.1289-NODE-1289-length-24069-cov-16.019489_pt1 | contig 24069 bp, 23 predicted proteins | sample MGYA00521267_ERZ887849 | MGnify/ENA primary metagenome ERZ887849 (study PRJEB32303, sample SAMEA104408601) | aquatic metagenome | biome: Brackish water; feature: Pelagic; material: water | place: Baltic Sea | collected 2014-06-06T16:11:00 | depth 2,863 m ... | reverse complement strand
CGCTATCCGCGTGTGCTTTCTGATCTTGGAGTAATTGATAGAGACAGTTTGATTTACAGGATGTTGGCAATTTTGGAGTCTTGGACTTACCAAAACACTCGGCAAATTACCACGGTATCCATAGGACTGGAGTTAGAATTAAAAGCAAAATTCCCAGACTTGAATATTTGTCTGGTTCGAAACGGCTTTGATGAAAATATATTTACTGAGGATCGATTATCTCATAAACAGAACTCAGACTTTACGGTTGTTTATCATGGAAGACTTGGTCGTTTTTATGATCTGGATATTTATTTGGAAGTCATGAATTTAGTTCATGAATTGGATTCATCGGTTCGTTTTTTAATGATTGGAGATTTTCCTGAAAAACTTTTTTCGAACCGTCCTGAGAATGTGGATATTATTCCTTCCATGCCCTTGGTGAAGTTAAGTGAATTACTCCCAGTTTGTCATTTAGGTCTTTGCCTATTGCGAGAATTGCCAGCGATGAAGAATGCTTTTCCTGCTAAGGCTTATGACTATATTGGTGCTGGTCTGCCTATTTTGGCAGGACCAAGTGGTGAACTTACTGATATGATTGAGAAAATGGGTATTGGTGTTACTTTTACAGAAATTAACCCCAGAAATGTGGCCCAAAAGATCGTGGAAATAAAAAACAACCGAGCATTATTGGCACAAATGTGTTTTTCAGTTAAGAATAATCGAATACATTTTGGTCGTAGAGAAATTTCCAAGGCCTATTTTAATAAAGAGTTGTCATTAAATATTAATTGAAAAGAAAAGAACATTGGGGTCTAAGCAAAGTGAGAAAATTGGCAGTTTGCCAGTTTTTTGCCATGAGCTCTTTTTTAGTAGTGATTCTTTTTAATTCACCCTTGAGTGAAACACTTGTTCATGTAAATCGAGAACGGCTCTTGATTTACTCGGCTCTTTTTGGTTTTTCATTTTTACTTATCGGTGAGGTTGTTGGATTATTTGCCGATCATCACCGTGACCTTGTTTGGAAAAAATTGTGTTTATCTTTCTCCTCCGCAGCAATTGGTTCTCTAGGATTAATTCTTGTTGTTTGGCTAATCGAATTTGATTTTATCGGGCGTTTAGCAATTTTTAAGATTGTTGGACTATCTGGCTTGTCAGTTTTTTTATTCTTTCTGTTTTTGATCGGCTTAAATCATAGTAATCCTTGGCGAATTTTACCCCTTTTGAAAAAAGATAGGCTTATGGAAATCGAAAAGAGCCAAAAACTAATGCCTAATCAATTCGAATGGATATCTTACAACTTCAATGTTCATGGCGGTAGCATAATAGAGTTATCTAAGCAGAAGGCTGTTGACCTTGTGCTTGTGGATAAGGAGCATCAAGACATAGATGTAATGGCCTTACTTTCATCCGGAGTACGAGTCATGGGTGTTTCTGCTTTTTGGGAAACTTTTGCTCAGAAAATTCCACACTCAGAAATTGATAAAAGTTGGTTAACCAAGTTGGATTTAAGGCAACGTGATCCAGTGGTAAGGCGAGTTAAAAGACTAATGGATTTGTTAGTCTCATGCATCGGATTAATAGTGTTTTTTCCTTTGCTAGTTTGCTCCTGTTTAGCCATTGCACTGGATTCTGGATTCCCCCTTTTTTTTAAACAGAAAAGGTCTGGTTACCTGGGCAGGCCTTATTATTTGTACAAGTTAAGAACCATGAAACCACATTCTGAGAAAGATGGAGCCCAATGGGCAACTCAGGGAGATGAAAGAGTAACTAAGGTGGGAAGATTTCTTCGCCGTTTGAGAATTGATGAAATTCCTCAGTTTTGGAATGTTATTAGGGGAGAAATGTCAGTGGTTGGTCCGCGACCTGAGCGACCAGAACTCGAAGTGAAAATAATTCAAAAAATACCCTTTTGGAATTGTCGGTATTTACTTAAGCCTGGGATAACCGGCTGGGCTCAAATTAAGTATCGATATGCATCTGATATTGAAAGTTCGGATGAAAAATTATCATACGATTTATTTTATGTTAAAAATGCCTCCTTTTTCTTAGATTTGGAAATTATTCTCTCAACATTGCGTTCTTTAATGAAAGGAAGTCGGTGAAAAAAGTCTTAATCACTGGAGGAGCAGGTTACATCGGAAGTCATACCACATTGGCTTTTTTGATCGCCGACTACGAGGTGGTGGTGTTGGATAATTTTTCAAACTCTTTTCCAGAATCTATTAAACGGGTGGCTAAAATTGCCGGTCGAACTCCTGTCTTAATTGAAGGAGATGTGGCGGATGAAAAAGTTTTAAATTCTCTATTTTTCAAGCATCCCGATATTGAAGCTGTGATTCATTTTGCTGCTCTTAAGGCTGTTGGTGAATCGACTGAATACCCTCTTAAATATTATCGAAATAATGTTTCTGGTTCCATCTCCTTGCTCCAGGCAATGGAGAGTGCAGGGGTTAATGACCTTGTTTTCAGTTCCTCTTGTACGGTTTATGGTGAGCCTGATCGAGTACCTATCGATGAGTCTCATCCAGTGGGTGGGGTATCCAGTCCTTACGGCCGTACAAAATTCCAAATGGAAGAAATTATTTGTGATCATGCCGCCGCCCAACCATCATTTCGGGCTGCCGTACTTCGTTACTTCAATCCCGTGGGTGCACATCCGAGTGGAAAGATTGGGGAAGACCCGCAAGGCATTCCCGATAACTTGGTTCCTTTTGTCTGCCAAGTAGCTTCAGGTAAGCTCAAAAAGCTAAGAGTTTTTGGAAGCGATTATCCGACCCGTGATGGAACTGCCATCCGTGATTATTTACATGTAGTCGATTTAGCAAATGCTCATTTAAAAGCCTTGCAGGCGATTGAACAACGAGGGGAGGGCTTGGTTTGCAACCTTGGCACTGGTCGAGGGTCCAGCGTGCTCGAAGTAATTTCTGCTTTCGAAAAAGCGACTGGAACAAAAATTCCATACGAGCTTGCCGACCGCCGCCCGGGTGATGTTACCGAGGCTTGGGCAGATCCTTCCCATGCCGAAAAAATACTCGGTTGGAAGACGATAAAAACTTTGGAAGAAATGCTTGCCGATGCTTGGCATTGGCAGAGTAAAAATCCGAACGGTTACCGAGCGTAACCTTGCAGGTTATAATGGCGTGGAAATCCACCGCTGTAAGATATTGCTTTGGCTAACATCTGTAAATCAATGCGGTCTCCCAGTTTTATACCCAATCTGCTAAATTCTCCGATCCCAAGTTCCACCACGAATTGTAAATTATTGGACTTGGAGGGCATGCCTGACAAATCGTAAGGGCGTCCACGGTGTAGTTCCAATAATCTTCCGTCAGCAGAAAAATATCCAATATCCAAGGGGATCCGAGTATTTTTCATCCAAAATCTTTGAGATTGTGGAGTTTCAAAAACAAAAATCATTCCTTCGCCTGCAATTAATTTATCACGGTGCATCAAGCCGGTCTCTCTTTCATCTGGTGTTTTTGCCAGTTCCAACTTCAGTAGACAGTCACCAATTTTAATATCATATTTTTCTTGGACTTGGCCAACTTTAGGAGGTGTGGAGTTTTCCTTGCAGGATATGATTATTCCTAAGAGGAAGACGATTGGCAGATGACAAAAAAGTCGCATACTCATAATTCTATTTGATGAAAGATCTTCTCGAACAGATCAAGAGCCTTCGCGTATTAGTGATTGGAGATGTAATGCTCGATCGTTACATAATTGGCGAAGTAAGCAGGATATCTCCTGAGGCACCCGTACCTGTATTAGCTGTGCGAGAAGAACGGTCGGTTGCCGGCGGGGCTGCCAATGTAGCTCTTAATTTACGCTCTCTGGGAGCCAATGTGGAAGCAATCGGATGGTTTGGTCAGGATGGGCGTGGTGATGAGTTGGTCGAAATTTTGGGGAACCAAGAAATCCAAGTTGATCAATCTTTCCGTTTTTCTTCGGTTCCCACTATAAGCAAATCACGGGTGACTGCCTCAAATCAACAAATCTGCCGGGTAGATCGAGAATCTTCCATTGATCAATATCATCCTGATTTGAACATAGTTGGAAATTTGATTAGCGAAAAAGCCAGCCAGGCCGATGTAGTGATTGTTTCAGATTACGGTAAGGGATTTGTCACTAATCAACTCCTTGCCTTGGTTCGTGAGAATGCAAGTTTCCTTGCGGTCGATCCAAAGCCCAGCCGTTTACTTGATTATTCAATGCCCGATCTTTTAACGCCCAACCGTTTGGAAGCCCTAGAACTTGCCGGACTTTCCCGGGAAACCCGGGATCCTTTTCCGCAGGAAGAAGTGGTTACCCAAATCTTTGATAAGTTTTCTCCACGCTTACTCGCGGTAACTCTGGGAGGAGAGGGTATGCTTCTTGCAAAGCAGGGAAAAGTCGAATGCACTATACCCACTGCCGCTCGCGAGGTCTTTGATGTCTCTGGTGCTGGAGATACGGTAATTGCCTCCTTATCTATGGCTCTTGTTGCCGGACAGTCGTTCGAACAGGCTGCAGGGTTTGCCAATTTAGCGGCCGGAGTAGTGGTTGGTAAAGTGGGAACTGCAAATGTTTCCCCAGAAGAAATTATCGCTCTTTCTACATAGTTATGCCTTACAATAAGGCTTTGTTTTTGGATCGGGATGGTACCTTGATCGAGGATGCTCATTACCTAAAAGATCCAAACCACTTGAAAATAATCAATGGTGCTGGGGCTGCCTTACAAAAAGCAAAAAATCATGGGTATCTACTTTTTATGCATACCAATCAATCTGGTATTGCCCGTGGGTATTATGACTGGCCAGATGTTCATGCATGCAATGCTCGAATGCACCAAGAATTTGAATGGTCGGATGATTTTTTTACCGAGGTATGTATTGCTCCTGAATCTCCTGGTCAAACTGGTGGCTATCGAAAACCATGCCCCCTTTTTGAAAAAGAAATGATTGAAAAATACGACCTTTTAGCTGCGGATTGCTGGATCATTGGGGATAAATGGATCGATCCACAAACCGGACTGGATGCAGGTATTCGCGGTGCACTCGTTCGTTCAGGCAAGCCAATTGGAGAAGATATCCAAGCTCGAGCCTCTAGTATGGGGGTTCCTATCTTTTCTGATTTAGAGGAATTTGTGAAGTTGGAGTTAAGGCTGTGAAGAATAAAAACCTACCAAGTCCATGGGATCTTCAAACAGATGAACTTCATTCTGATTGTCGAATATTCGAAGTACGAAAACAGCGATTGAAAAGACGATCTGATGGGGTGGAGGGAGATTTCTTTGTTCTCAACACTAATGACTGGGTAAATGTATTGGCGATCACACCGCAGAATGAACTCATTCTCGTTCGTCAATTTCGTTATGGTACTCATGATTATTCCCTCGAACCGCCCGGTGGGGTGGTTGAAAAAGATGAAGATCCTCTAATTGCGGGTATTCGTGAATTACAAGAGGAAACAGGCTATGTGGGAGAAAACCCGGAGTTACTTGGAGTTGTCCGTCCAAATGCAGCCATTTTATCCAATCGTTGCCATGTTATGCTAGTAAGAAATGCCAAAAAAACGGCGGAACTTAATTTTGACCAACACGAAGAATTAATTACTGAGTTGTATCCATTAACCGAGCTTAAGGATCTTGTTAAAAAGGGAGAAATTTCCCATTCTATTGGATTAAATGCGATTTTGATGCTTCTTTTGGAAATGGATGATACAGAGAAATTTGCTGTATGCTGAAGAAAAAGTTTCCATATGAACCAAACACAATTTGCCTGCCTTTGCTTCTTTACCGAGTTATTCACAATTGATAGTGTAGGCACTTTCCTATGAACGACCTTATTAGCACCATTCAAGAAACTGCAGATCCAAACCCAGAGGTTTTGGCTAAAATCTTGGGCCGTTCGATCGAAGAGGTGGAGTCAGAGATTCAATCTTTGCGTACAAATGGTTCTTTGCTTGGCTGGGTTCCATTGCTTAATCCGACCAAAGCAGAGAATAATGAAGTTCGTTCGGTGATTGAAGTAAAGATTAGTCCAGAGAGAGAAGGTGGATTTGATCGTTTGGCTCACCGGATTTCCAAGTTTGAAGAAGTCGAGGCATGCCATCTAATGTCTGGTGCATACGATCTTTTGGTTATCGTAAAAGGAAAAACCCTTCATTCCGTGGCCAGCTTTGTTTCCGAAAGGCTTGCCACGATTGATGGGGTGCTTTCCACTGCCACCCATTTTTTGCTTCGTTCATACAAGGAACACGGACATCTTCTGAGCGACGAAGGAGAAAATCCGGAAAAACCAGCTGTTAGCGCTTAAATTTTTTCATGAATCCTGAAGATTATATTGCTGAGCATGTGCGTGGCTTGCCCCGTTCTGGAATTCGAGATTTTTTTGCGATTGTTTCGGAAATGCCTCAAGCCATTTCTTTGGGCATCGGAGAACCAGATTTTATAACCCCCTGGAAAATTCGGGAATCTTCAATCTTCGCCCTTGAGCGTGGGAAAACATCCTACACCGATAACCGTGGTCTTCTCTCGCTCAGGAAAGAAATATCCGCCTATGTTGAAAAACATTTTGGTCCGGGTTATGATCCCAAAAGCGAGGTCTTGGTAACGGTCGGAGTTTCTGAGGCAATTGATATTGCTTTGCGTGCTCTGATCAACCCAGGTGACAAAGTACTTTATCATGAACCTTGTTATGTTTCCTATGCCCCCAGCATTGCCCTGGCTTTTGGAGAAGCAATTCCGGTAGCTACAAACCCTGAAAGTTCATTTGCTCTCGACCCTGAAGCTTTTGAAAAGGCCTGGCAGCCTGGTTGCAAAATATTAATGCTCAATTTCCCTACCAATCCGACTGGTGGAACGGCTGATCGTGAGAGGTTGGAAAGATTGGCAAAGTTTGCAGTCGAAAAAGACCTCATCGTCATAAGTGATGAAATATATGCCGAATTAACTTACGAGGGTGAACATTTAAGTATAGCCGCCTTACCAGGTATGCAGGAAAGAACCATTTTTCTTCACGGGTTTTCCAAAGCCTTTGCAATGACAGGCTTTCGAGTTGGATTTGCCTGCGGGCCGGATTGGTTGATCGAAGCAATGATGAAAATTCACCAGTATTGCATGATGTGTGCACCCATCCTGAGTCAGGAAGCAGCCATCGAAGCCTTACGCAATGGATCTGAAGAGGTAGCCAAAATGCGCGATCAATATGCAAAACGCAGAGACTTTGTAGTTCGCAGGTTTAATGAAATGGGGCTCGATTGTCACTTGCCCCGTGGTTCTTTTTATGCATTTCCTGCTGTTTCAAATAGTACGGGTCTTGATGAGGTGGAATTTTGTCACCGTCTATTGCGAGAGGCAGAAGTTGCCGTTGTTCCTGGTACGGCCTTTGGTCCTCACGGTAAGGGACATATAAGAGCAAGCTTTTCTACCTCCTACGATAAGTTAGTTGAAGCTACGAATCGGATGGAACGATTCGCGGATCAAGTACGGGCAGAAGGACAGTCCTTTTCTGCCGCGGGCTAAGTGATAGTCCGAATTCTTTTTTAATTGGTGAATTCAAGCATTGCCATTGTGGGCCGACCAAATGTTGGTAAAAGCCGATTATTCAATCGTTTGGCGGAGAAGCGTATATCTATTGTGCACGATCGTCCGGGAGTGACCCGTGATGTGGTGGTGGCAGACAGTCCGCAAGGATATGTGCTTATGGATACTGGTGGGATTGGTATGACTCCAGAAATGACTCCGGTTGACATTCAGAATGCCACTGAGGAGCAAGCCGATTTTGCTATACGGGCTGCCGACCTTCTCCTTTTTGTTGTGGATGCCCGCACTGGACCGTTGCCTCTAGATCAAACCCTAGCCCAAAAGTTTCGCAAGATGGGTAAGCATCCCATTCTCGTCGTAAACAAAATGGATGACCCTGAAGATGGTTATTCCTTCGAAGAGTTCAAGCGATTAGGCTTTTCGCGTCAGGTTGGAGTATCTGCCGAACATGGGCATGGAGTTCATGGTTTGATGGATCTTTTTCAGGAACTTTTACCCGCACCAATTTTACCTTCAGGCGAGCAGGATATTCTTCGCACCCGCATCGCTTTCATTGGTCGGCCCAATGTGGGAAAATCCTCGCTTTGCAATCGTTTGCTGAACATGGAAAGATTAATTGTGAGCGATGTTCCTGGGACTACTCGTGAAACGGTTGAACTCGATCTTGATTACCGATCCGAAGGGAGCGAAGACCCTTGGAAATTTCGCTTATTTGATACCGCGGGCCTGAAGCGTAAAAAACGGGTCGATTCTTCGCTTGATTATTTCTCTTCTGTCCGCACCAAGCATGCGATAGAAGAAGTGGATGTCGTTTTTCTTGTGCTCGATGCTAGGGAAGGGGTGACTAAGCAAGACAAGATTCTCGCTGACCATGCACTTCAAGAAGGAAAAGCTCTAGCCATTTTGGTTAACAAATGGGACTTGGCGTTGGATGGTTTCCGAAAAGATCCCTTGCCTGGTTATGAAGACGAGCACGCCTTTCGCAAAGCCTACCTGCAATCGGTACGGAAGGAGATGTTTTTCCTTCCGGATTCACCGATTTGTTTTGTTTCTGCCAAGTCCGGTTATGCGATGCAGGATTTTTTACAAGTCGCTCGTGATTTGGACGCCCGTATGGAAAAAGCTATTTCCACATCAGCACTTAACAAATTAATCTCGGACATGTTCGAACATCGTCCTCCAGCTAAGGTTGGTGGAAAAAGGTTTAAGATTTTTTACGCCGTCCAAGTGGACAAAAGACCTTTTAGAATCAAATTATTTTGCAATCAGGAACATAAATTGGACGAGCCGTATCGTCGCTACCTCGAAAAAGGAATCCAAAAAAAGTTTGGTTTATCTGGATGTCCTCTAAAATTTTCTCTCGCCGGAAAAGAGGCTCGCTACCAAGACGAAAAAAAATCAGCGTAAATTCAGAACTTATTTAACTAGTTTTTTTATTTCCATGAAGGCCGTTTATTTTAATACGGCTTTTTTTGTGCCAATAAGCAATTTTGACGAGCGTTTAAAACCTTGATAGGGTTGGTGCTTTGCATTGATGAATAAGCCCGTAAAGATTGCCTTTTTTGGATCTGATGAAATCGCTCTGCCTTGCTTGCAAGCTATGAGCAACTCTTTGGATATTGTTGAAATCTCCGCTGTACTAACTCAACCTGACCGACGATCAGGGCGTGGACGAACTCTACAGTCGAATCCCATTAAACAATGGGCAATCAAATCCTCGATTCCAGTTAGAGACCCTCATAAACCAGGCATAGAAGAAGTAACATGGTTAAATGGGCTAGGGGTGGACCTTATTTTGGTAATGGCCTACGGACATATTCTCAAGCAAGCACTCTTAGACGCAGCCCCGTTAGGATGTTTTAATTTACATGCTTCACTTCTGCCTAAATATCGGGGTGCATCCCCGATCGAAACATCTATTGCCATGGGGGAGGACACAACTGGGGTTACATTGATGCAAGTCATTCCGCAAATGGATGCCGGTCCTATTATTGATTCAGAGAGCATATATATTACATCCGAGGATACAGGAATTTCTGCACGTGAAAAAATCGCAAAGGTTTGTATCCCTTTGATGAATCGATCTTTGCCGACTTTAATATCTAGAAATTTTCAAAAAGTTGAACAGGTAGAGAAAGATGCCACTTATTGCAGAAAATTAACCAAAGGGGATGGAAGAATAGATTTTTCTTTGACTGCGGATGAATTGGTTTGTCGAAGTCGCGCATTTACCGGTTGGCCGGGCTCCTATTTTTTAGATGGGGAAACGATCCTACGGGTGGGCAGAATGGAAAAAGATTTGAGGGATTTTAATTTGAAGCCTGGGCAGAGGTATACGGAAGCTGTTGATTCTTTAATCATCGGTACAGGTTCGGGTGCGATTAGCATCAGCGAGTTGCAAAAACCAGGAGGTAAAATGCTCGCCGTTTCCGATTTTTTGCGGGGTTATTCTTTACTCTCCAATATTTTATTTTCTTTACCCTCTGAATCTCGGAAACTCGTGAGTTAATTTCTCTAAGATATATTTTAAGTAAAAGATTTCTTGATTCTCATCCACAGGTACTTACTTTAAAGGTGTGGAGTTTATGATGGGAAAGAAAAGGCCTTTGGCTTTTGTGTGCGGTGTATCTTTGTTTGTTTGCTCATCTGTTGCATCTTTTGCTCAGGAAAATGCAAAGATTTTGTTGGCCAATATCAAACAGGATTTAGAATTGGTTAATCGTGAAGTCACGGGTCTACGCAGTGAAGTGGAAATGCTCAGGCGTGAAAATGCCCAGTTAAGAATAGCCATGGATCAAGCTGATCGATCTAGGAGAAAGGTCCAAGGAACTCAGAGTCCCCTCGTTTTGGAAATGCAAAATCGTTTACAAGGCCTAGAACTCGCTCTTAAGCAGAGCGAAAGAGCCCGTGTTTCTACGCAGAATGAGCTGAACAAGAAATTCCAACAAATTATTGAGCAAATGAATCGTGGGTTTGAACAAGTTTCGGCATCTGCTAGTACATCCAATGATTCCAAAGTGCCTACATTCTCAAGCGATTATCCAAAGAATGGATTTGTGCATAAGGTCGAGAAGGGAGAGACGGTTAGTAGCATTGCTCAAAAATACAAGTCCAAGGTATCCTGGATTATTGATGCCAACCAAATTGCGGACCCGACCAAAGTATTTGTTGGGCGTGAATTGTTTGTTCCACAAAAATAATAATATTAAAATATATGAATACACCAACTCGTAGATTAGGGCGCGGACTTGGTAGTTTAATTGCTGGTGGTGGGGTGGGGGTTGCCCATTCCCAGGAACCCGTTCTCCCAGTTTCCAAACCTGTTCCCGAAAAGGTTTTGGTAACTGAAGAAGTAACAATTACTCCACCGGAACCTAAGGTTGAGCAGGTAAGCAATCAGTTGCAGGAACTTGCCATTGACCAAGTAGTTCCCAATCCACATCAACCTCGCAAGGTCATTGACCCTGAAGCGATTAGGGATTTGGCGGCGAGTATCGAATCAGAAGGCCTCCTTCAACCCATCGTGGTTCGCCCCACTAATAAGGGCTATGAATTGATTGCCGGGGAGCGTCGTTGGCGGGCTCATCAATATCTGGAAAAACCCACCATTTTGGCTCGGTTGCTCGATGCCAGTGATCTTTCTTCTGCCAGTCTTTCCCTGATTGAAAATTTACAACGTGAAGAACTCAATCCCGTTGAGGAAGCATTGGGATATCAATCACTCGTTTCTGATTTCAATCTTACTCAGGCAGAAGTGGCAGAGCGCATGGGAAAAAGCCGGACCCATATCACCAACCTTATGCGCCTATTACAATTAGATGGTGAATTGAAGAGATTATTGGCTGAAGGGGAATTATCGGTCGGTCATGCTAAGGTTTTACTCAGTATAGAAGATCCGAAACATCGATTATCTATTGGTCAACAAGCTGTCTTGGAAGGCTGGACGGTTAGGCAAATTGAAGATGCGTTATCTAGGGGTCTTGTTCAATCGGGTACTCCTTTGCAAAGAAAGAACTCCTCTTCGGTTCACTATGAGGAACTTTCCAAGGTTACTGCTCGGACGACCGGGCGAAAGGTTAAGATCAAGTCTACGGCTACCGGAAAGGGTGTAATATCCTTTTCATTTAAGGATGAAAGCGACCTTCGTACTTTGCTCACCAAATTTGAGGTTTAGTTCTAACTACTACTGTTTTTTAGTCTTAGGAAAGGGGGTTGCCTTTTAAGGGTATTGCTTCATTTTGAGGCGTTACTTTTTATCTTGATATGATCGTATTCTTAACAACACTTTTGATTCTTTTATGCTTAGCCGTCGTGCTTTTGATTTTGATTCAGCGTACTTCCGGAGGTATGGGCTCGGCCCTTGGCGGAGGAACTGCAGATCAATATCTGGGAGCTGGATCTGCTGCTCAATTGTCTAAACTCACGGTTTGGGCAATATTGTTTTTCTTCATTCTTTCATTTGGTCTGTATGCTCTATACCAAAGCGAAGCAGGTTCCGGAGATGAACTTTTGCGCTCAGGTAGCGTCGCACCGTCCGTTCTTCCAAACGATCTTCAATTACCTGAATCGGAAACTAACGATCTTAGCGAAGAAGTAGCGGTTCCTGATAATTTGCCAACAACTCCCGTACCTGAGGTTCCTGCTGCTGAGGGTACTCCTGCACCCTAGTCTTTTTTAACAAACTTGTCAGGAGATATAGTGAGATTACATTCTCGCTATTTTATTTTTGTTCTTGGGTTTAACCTTTTAAGCTCATTCGGTTTCGCAAAAGCTAACTTTCCTGCTCGCGGTTTTGCTCCTGTTTTAGATGTTGAACAGGCTGAGGATAGACTCAAACAATTTAAGCTTAGTTTTTTTGGATTACCTAAAAAAAGTTTCCATCAGGCATACTCATACCGTTTCCAGTTTGCTCACTACCCTCAAGCAGGTGTGCCAGAAAAACGTCATGGGTTTTTATCTGGGCTATCCCCACATTCGCCTACTTTTCGCATCGACCTAATTACCAGTTCTCAGGACTTAAATCCTTTGTCTTCTTTTTTATTGATCCGCGATCTTAACGGTTCTAAAGCCTGGAAATGGACTAGGGGTAACCAAAATGCTCAGAAACTTACTTCTGAGAATTGGCGTACTCCATGGATAGATGGAATAAATCATTCTCCTTTCGATCTCCTAATGCCTTTTGTGAATTGGCCTTTTGAATATCAAAAATCCGGTCGGGTTTGTGGCCGCCCTGCACACCTCTTTGTTTTTACTCCTTCCAATAAGGGTAATCCATACAGTTCGTCACTTGAGTCGGTTAGGCTTGCTCTGGATGATGCTTATGATGCTCCTTTAAGAATCGAGCATATGGACGGGGGCATTCTGCCTGCCCGAATATTTTCTCTTCAAAGTTTTAAGAAAGTAAATAACCGATGGGTTGTAAAATCGATTGATGTGAAAGATCGTGATTCCAAGTCCCGCACACGTTTTGAATTGCAGGCGGTTGCCCATGACCTCGACCTGCCGGTCTCTGCTTTTCAACCTTCCGGTTTGTCTCAACCCCTTGGCTTATCTTCCATTAGCCTGGATTCCATTTAAAAAAGAAACTTTTACACTAAATCATCTTGCTCGATTTGAGCTTTCCATTTTTTCTCTTCCACAACAATCATGAGTTCGGATTATTTATCTTCTTGGGCAAAAAATATCGCCCCTTCTCCCACGCTGGCAGTTGATGCCAAAGCCAAGGCCCTTAAGGCTGCCGGGCACGACGTTTGCGGATTTGGAGCCGGAGAGCCAGACTTTGACACTCCACAATTTATCAAGGATGCTTGTGCCCAAGCCCTTATCGATGGCAAAACTAAATATGCAGCTGCTCCTGGCCTTCCTGAACTACGCCAGGCCTTGGCTGATCAATACCATCAAAACGGCGTTATCGCCGAAGCCAATCCTGCACAGATCGTGGTTAGTCCAGGTGGTAAATATTCTTGTTACCTCGCGATTCTTGCCACCTGTGGCCCCGGAGACGAGGTTCTGATTCCAGCCCCATATTGGGTTAGTTATCCCGAGATGGCAAAGCTTGCCGGAGCCACCCCAAAAATTGTTTTAGCCGGGGATGATCAAGGTTTTAAGATTACACCCGAACAAATCGAAGAGGCTCTTACTCCTGCAACTAAATTATTAATTCTAAATAGCCCATCCAATCCAACTGGTTGTTTGTATGATCGATCGGAAATGGAAGCGATTCTTGATCTGGCCATTCGCAAGGACATATTGGTCATGTCTGATGAGATTTATGAGTATTTACTTTACGACGGTTCAGTTCACCATCGCCCTGCATCTTTTTCTGATGAAGCCCGGGATCGTGTAATTACAGTCTCTGGATTCAGTAAGACCTTTTCCATGACTGGTTGGAGACTTGGTACCTTGGTGGCCAACCCTACCATAGCCAAGGCTGTGGCCAACCTACAGAGCCAGACTTCTTCCAATGCAACTACCTTTGCTCAATACGGAGCATTAGCGGCAGTACAAAACTGGGATCAATCGATGCAGGCTGTCCAGGATATGCTTGTACATTTTGACCGCCGCCGGCTTCTCTTGCTCGATGGATTGAATGCCATCCCGGGTATTGAATGCTTACGATCACAGGGAGCCTTTTATTTATTCCCCAAGGTATCTTCCTTTGGTTTATCCTCGGAAGAGTTCTCAGCTCGCTTATTGGAGCAGGAAAATGTGGCGGTCGTATCGGGTCACGCCTTTGGTGCTGATGGTTACATCCGCCTGAGTTATGCAACTTCAGACGAGATTATTCTAAAGGGCCTCTCGAGATTACAAAATTTTTGTAAAAATTTATAATTCATCAATATTAATTAATATAATATTTTCTTGACCTAATCGGGTACATGTTTTCGTAATGTGGTATGAAAAATTTCGTACTGCCCTTAACGATTGCTTTCTTAAGCACAAATGTTGGTTTTGCTAATAATCTAATCCATGATGAATATAAAGCAGATTATCGCAAAGCCATTACACCAGGATATTACCTAGGGTTTAGCACCCTTCATGACAAACTCAGGAGGGTTCGCTTGCCTGAGGATATTTCCAAACCTTCCTCATTCTTTAATTCTTTATTCCTGGACTTTCACTTTTCCAATCAGGAATTTAGCCTTGGGTTTTATGACGAAGAAGCTTTGAAAAATAATGGTGCAGGTACTGGTATTGAGTACGATACAAATCGTACCAGAACCGGCATCCAACCAGGCTATCAAAATCCTGGTGACATTGAACACACTTTATATGGCATCACACTTGGATTTGCATTAGGCGATAATCCAAATTTGGATATTAGAATACCTTTGGCAGTTAGCCATTTTGAAACCGATCATCTGGACGACACTGGATTTTCGGGCGGAATTGAACTTTTCCCTAATTATCGCATAAACAAATATGTCGCATGGGGGATTAACTTCTCACACATTAATAATACAAGCGATTTTCCAATATTTGATGAATCCATGACCAGTGTATCTTTTGAGGCAATGGCCGAATCTAGCCCGGCTTACGGCATGAATTGGTCAGGGAGATTATCAGCAGGGCATTACTATCCAAGCAATGATATCAACGAGAATTCTTTCTGGCTATGGAAAGGTTCCCTTGCATTGCATTACCAAATCCATCAAGACTTTACTTTCCTTCCTTACTTCGGGATCAATTACTCCCCAACCGAAGAGGCATTGACAGATGATTTATGGGTTGATTATGGAATAGAATTTCTCCTCATGCCTAACTCACCATGGAACTTCAGTTTTGGTTTAGCAGGTGTTGGAGGGCACAATGTAATTGAAGAAGGCATGGAGTTCTATGTTTCCGCAAAAGGAAACTTTTAATATCCCAAGATTTTTTAAGTCATGAAAAAGAATACAATATTTCTCGTTTTGCCTGTCGTCCTCGCTCTATTTTCTTCCTGCACCCGAACTGCGAACAAGACAGGTCCTCTCATTCCTTATCCCGAAGTGACTGCTGATATTGACATTGGTGAACAAATTCGTGGTGAAGGCACAAGAGCTGAATTGCTTGGATTTATTCGCTGGGGGGATCCAGGGAGGGCAACTTTTGAAGCACGACCCCAAGAACATGCACTTGGAGGAAAAGTGGTTAAGCAGTCCATGCAATCTGCTGTTTATGACGCATTAGATGGGCAACCAGATAACTTTATCGTCGATCCTCACTTCCATACTGTAGAGCACAATTTTTTAGTATTCAAAACTGCGACGACTCAAGTAGTCGGACGTAAAGCAAAGCATGATAATTACAGGCAGGTAAAACGCTTTAATACCGATGGTACGGAGACTTTGTCGCTTGATGATGCTCCACAAGAGGTCGTTATTCGAAGAAATGGTTCAGAGGCATCTAGGCTAACAACAACTCCCAAAATTAAGCCTGAAGTTATGAGTTCGGTCCAACTTTATGACACATCTGCTGGAGTCAAAATTTTAGATTTAGGTACCCCAGAAGATCAAAGGTCTCCTTTCGATGACTTAAGGAGAAAGCTTGACGCTTTGCAACAGAGAGTAGACAGGATAAAGTAAGTCCCATTTTTTGGACTTACACTTTTAAACTTATTCTTCGTTTACAGATTGTTCACTAAGGAAACGTACCAGTCCATAAGCCAGTACCACTGCCATTGGTCCGATTACAAATCCTTGTGGCCCGTAGGCTAATATGCCACCGATAATTCCTAGGAATAGCATAAAACTTAACCAGGCACCCTGCTCGTGCAATCTCTTGCCCATACCAGCTCTTGCACGGCTGATTAGGTAATTAATCAAAATACAAAGACCTGCCACTGCCATGGCTGTCATGGGTTCACCACGAGTCCAAATGATCGAAGAAACGGGTAACCAAACCATGGCACTACCGACAACTGGGACCAAACCAACAAAGGCTCCTATTAAAAAGACTGGGAGAAATACAAAGCCTCCCACAAAGTGAGCCACCATTCCCATGGAAATTCCACGAATCAATGAGGTGAGCACAGTGTCGTTGAGCAAACGAAGGGTGATCATTCGGTGAAGCTGAAACCAGGATGAAGTTTCTTCACTGCTAAATCCCCCTGCTTTGAGAGTGTTTCTAACAAAACTACCTCCGTGTGCATAGAGGAAGGAAAGGGCGATCAAAGCCAGGGCAAGTTCAGCAACAAACCCCCTGGTACCTTTAAAAAGGAATTCAATAAAAGTTCCTGAGAATTCTCGGGTGTCCCCAACCAAGTTGGCTACAAATTCAAGTGCTTTGGTTTCGTCAATGGGCAGACGCGGGAAGATGGTTTGGATTTGCTGGATTTGTTCGGATACTCCGCGCAATAGGGTATTTTTTGCAGATTCTTCTCCCAAGGCCAAAGACCATACCACATCGATTAAGCCCTGCTTTTCTCCAGATGCATCCCAGAGCAAAAGAAATAAAGGAGATAATAGAACAAGAAGAAGAGATAGGGTCGAAAGAACAGCGCAAAGCTCAGACAGTCGCTGATCTTGCATCGATGGAAATATTCTTTTTGCAACTCGTTTGATTGGTACAAAAAAGATGGGGAAGGTCAGGGTGGAAAGAGATACCGCAAAGAGAATGAATTCAAATAACGGTTCAAAGGTTCCGTACAGTGGAACCAGGAGGATGAGTAGGGCGATGATGAGTAAGGCCCTCCTTTTCCATAAATGCCAAAAGGCATTTCTTTTGGTGCTCAGTAAGTCGGGTTCGTCTTCCTTGGAATTGATTTCATCTGGCATACCCACTTGCATCTCTAATCTTATGCGAATTGAGCAAGGTGTTTGGCAAGAAATTTCCCAGTGGGGGTTTTTTCTTTTGCAAGTTGTTCGGGGGTTCCTTCAAAAATCAATTTGCCACCTGCTTGGCCCCCGTCTGGTCCGATTTCAATCACATGGTCGGCCAATCGAACGACATCCAAATTGTGCTCGATTACAACAATAGTATTTCCGCCATCTCTTAACTTAAAGAGTAAATCGAGTAGGCGCTGAATGTCGGCCCAGTGCAGACCGGTGGTTGGTTCGTCCAATAAGTAGAGAGTCCGACCGCTTTGTTTACGGCTAAGCTCCAAGGAAAGTTTTAATCTTTGGGCCTCCCCACCTGACAATGTATTGGCAGCCTGCCCGAGTTTTAAATACCCAAGTCCCACAGCATCCAAGGTCTCCAACTTATTAATAATATTAGGGTGTTTTGAAAATAATTCTTTCGCTTCAGAAACCGTCAATTCAAGAACCTCAGAAACATTTCTTCCACGGTAGCGGACTTCCAATGTTTCTCGATTATAGCGTTTGCCATGACAACTCTCGCATTCCACATAAACATCGGCCAGGAATTGCATGTCCAGTTTGACCAAGCCATCCCCTTTACATCTTTCACACCGCCCACCTGGTATATTAAAGCTAAATCGGCCTGGCCCGTACCCACGAATTTTACTCAGAGAACATTTGGAAAAGAGACTGCGCAACTGATCAAACAATTTAACATAAGTCGCTGGATTGGACCTCGGACTTTTTCCGATGGGAGATTGATCAATTCTGACCGCCTGATCAAAATTTTCAATTCCTTCAATCCCTCCATGTGCTCCTGGTAATTGTTTTGAGCGGTGAAGTTCGTGAGCAGCGGATTTCGCCAAAACTTCATTAACCAGAGAACTCTTTCCGGAGCCAGACACCCCACAAACCACCGTTAATAGACCAACCGGAAAGGAGGCATCAATTTTTTGCAGGTTATTTGCCCGTGCCTGCTTGACCAAAACACAAGCTTTACCAGGTTTCTTTGCTTTCCCATTCCGTTCGATTTTTTCTTCACCACAAAGAAAGGAACCACTCCTACTTTCCTTAGATTTAATACAGGACTTTAAATCCCCTTCAAAAATTAAATTTCCACCTTCAGTACCGGGACCAGGTCCCACTTCGATCAAATGATCGCAAGCCCTCAAGGTTTCTGCATCGTGCTCCACCACGATCACCGTATTTCCACGGTCTCTCAAGCCTAGCAATACATTGATTAATCGATCATGGTCGGCAGGGTGAAGGCCCACACTTGGTTCGTCCAAGGCATAGATCACTCCCACGAGGCCCATGCCCAGTTGGGTGGCGAGTCGGGCACGTTGGGCTTCTCCACCACTTAAACTTCGATAAGGCCGATCCAACCCTAAGTAGCCCAGGCCAACTTCATTAATAAAACCGAGGCGTTGTTCAAGACCGTGCAAGGCATCTTCGACTTGTAAACAGTTCTCATCCTTTCGAGCTTTTTTTCGGATAAATTCCCAGGCTTGTGCAGTGGGCCAGGAAAAAAAATCTTCTAATGAACACCCAGCCAGAAGAACAGATCGTGAATAGGAGGAAAGTCGACTACCTTTACAAGATTCGCAAATTGTTCCGTATTGGTAGGTAACTAACTTAGCTCGCAGGTTGTCACTGGTGGTAGAACGCATAGTTTCTTGGAGATCTTGAAATACTCCGGGGAACGGTTGCATCTTTGCTTTTTTACCACGTCCAAATTCCAGTTTAATTTCAAATTTTTGATCCTTATCGCCGTCCAGTAAAAAACTTTGCTCCTTTAATGATAATTTATTCCATGGCTTTTTTAAGTCCAAACCCATTTGTTCGGACAATGCCTTGAGCAAATTTTTTCGCAAAGTGATCATCTTGCGGGAACCCAGTCGCCAAGGCTTAATCGCCCCTTTATTTAAAGAAATTGTCGGATCCGGGATAATTAAATCCTCTCTGAAGCGAAGAACTTCTCCCAGTCCTCCACAATTCGAACAGGCACCGTCAGGATGGTTCCATGAAAAAAGTTTGGGGGTAGGGGTGGGGTAGGTCGATCCACACATATTACAGGCAAATCCTTCTGAGAGTGGCACTTCTTCCATCTCTCCATCCGCTTGCTCGATTAAAGCCACAGCTCGTTCCTCTCCCTCCTCAAATGCTAGTTCAAGAGAATCTGCGAGACGGCTTCGGGAATCCTCCTTTATGGCCAAGCGATCGATTACCAGATCTACAGATATTTCTTTTCCTCTGGTACCTGAGGGGATTAAATCATGATCATCAAGTCGCTTAATTTTTCCATTAATGCGCAATCTTTGGAAGCCTCGCCTTTCTAGCCCCTCCGCTTCTTCGCGGAGTACTGAGGCCTTGGCATTCATCCACGGGGCTAACAAGATTAACCTTTTACCCATGCCTTTTTGCATTAGTTCCTCCACGCACAAATCTAGTGATCTTCGAGTTACGGGAGATCCGTCTTTTGGGCAATGGGGCGTACCTGCAGTTGCCCATAACAAACGGGCGTAGTCTGCAATCTCGGTTGCCGTGGCTACAGTACTGCGAGGCCCTGCGGACCTCGCAGATATTTGCTCAATTGAAAGTACGGGGGATAGACCTTCAACAAAATCAACATCCGGTCTGGCGACCTTTTCTAAAGCTTGTCTCGCTTTGGTTGATAAACTCTCAACATATTTACGGTGTCCTTCTGCAGCTAAAACATCAAAAACTAAAGACGATTTTCCTGATCCACTTACACCCGTCACCCCAACCAATTTACCTCGTGGAAAAGATACCGTAACCTCCCGCAAATTATTTTCCCTGGCACCTTTGACGAAAATATTTTTCGCATGAAAGGGAGATGTTTTGGGGGATGGGGTCATATAGTCGTTATTCTCATAATGTTGCGGGTAGGCAATTTGGACAAGCCGGATTCAAATAAGTTGGTTGCGAAAAGCAGTCTTCTACTTAAGTAAAACTTTATGAGTAAACCAATATTGTATGTTAAACAAGGCTGCCCCTGGTGTGCCGATGCGCTCGAATATTTTTCAAAAGTCGGGTTGGAATTCGAACTGGTTGATGTTCGGGCAGATCCTTCGCGCATGTCAGAACTTGAATCTATTAGTGGTCAAACAAAGACACCCACCCTAAAAAATGGAGATTTTGTCGTTGCTGACTTTGATGTTGAGGAGTTTAAAACCGCCCTTAGGGAAAGTCCGCAAGAAGCAAGCAAGCTAGGTATCGATATTTAGTTAGCCAATATTGGAGAGTTAATTTTATCCAAGCGGGTATTTGCAGACTAATTAGCGTCGTAAATTTTAACTCGATCACTCATGTGGGAACAATTTTCTATAAAAGCCAAGTGTAGAGGATCTTCCTGATAAACATCATGGGCGGCTAAGTCCTTTAGTGCAACGGTTAGACAAAAATCGTAAGAGTCGTCAATGACCGGCCGTTTGGCGGTCGCTGAAGGGCGACCGATAAACATGTGTTCAACTGTAGAAATCTTTTCCAGTGAACCAAGTTTTTCTTTAAATAAGGTCAAATCTTCGTCGGAAAGGTCTTTTTTGAGCCAAAAAAATACGGTATGTATGAGCATGTTTAATAGCTTTAAAAGGGTTTATCTTTTTAGTAAAATCTAAAAATTAACTACTTGGAAGACTACAAGGGGTACCTTGTTTGTAATGATCTTTCGATTTGCAAGTTAATGGCAATTTTTTTATCAAAAATTATATGCATACTAAATACCCTTCGATTTCGCTTGTTGTTTTAATCATGTCTTCCATGGCTTTAGGCCTTAACGCTCAGGAAGGTAAACCAGAGCCTACTGCAAAGATGGAACTGGTTAAGGTAGCATCATTGAACACGATTGATTCCAACAAGGAATTTCAGCGCAATGTCCAACTTGTTCAGCAACAACGTGCATTGGCAGCCGAACTCTTAAGCAAAATGGATACGATTCAAGATGAAGAGGAGCATAACAAACTCCAAACTGAACTGGATGCCTTGCAGCAAAAGCTTAATGAAAATAACGAGTTAATGTTTAAGACCTATGGTTTCTCTCTAAATCGAAACTATGTACTTACTGTTGAGAAATCTCATATCCACATGTGGGTTACCGAAGAAGAATCCCAAAAAATATCTGCAGCTAATAAAAAAGCCAAAAAGTAGTTTCACTTCTGTTATTTTCTAAATTTCGCACAATTATTTATTTCCATCTTTTTGGAATCTTTAAGTTTGGCTTTTATTCACCGGTTCTTTTGAACTTGTTGTTTTCATTACTCGAATGTAACTGACACGCTGCAAATTAGTATTTCCTTGCTCAATGAGTTATCATCTTCTTCTATAGCATTTCCCTTGTTTTCTGTTCCATATAAATCACCCTCTTGATCTCATGAACTACGCACGTTCTGCCGTATTGGTTGCTCTCTTTTCCACCATCTCACTTTTAGTTAGCGGAACGCCCGTTGTTTGCACAGAAAAACTGAGGTCCAGCTTGGAATCACAACTTTCTCAACACCCCGACCTATCGGCTAAAGAAGGTGCTAAGCATTTAGAAACTTATCTTAGAGCAAACGGGTATCCCTTTGCACAAGCTTTGGTGGGAAATATAGAAGGTAGAAATGTCATTCTTATTAAAGAAGGCAAAGTAGGTAAGGCTACTGTGACTGGTAATAAACACCTTTCAAAAGATGGAATACTCAAAAACCTCGATTGGAAACCGGGAAATTCATTTGACTACGGGAAATTTCAAAGAAATGCGTCCAAATTAAATCAAAACCGATTCATCGTTGTGGATACCAAACTTTCACCCAAAAGGTCTAAGGATGGAGAAATCTTAGTTGATGCCGATTTTAAAGTGAAGGATCGTCTTCCTGTCTCGGCAAACCTAGGTCTTTCTAACGAAGCAACCCCACAATCATCGGGATTGCGTGCTAAAGCGGGGATTGAACTATGGGAACCTTTTGCTTCCTCTGATAAAATTTCCCTTACATACAGTACCGATCCTAAGGAGCCTTCCGAGTCCCAATCATATTCACTTGCTTACCAGGCAGCCTATGGTGCCTTTTCCCATGCTCTTTTCGCTGGATATTCTGAGTCCGAATACAGCAACCAAGTTTCTTCCAATGATCTATTTATAAGTGACGGTGTTTATTTTGGCTTTCTTGGGAGCTACGGCTTCGAAACGGGTGCATTGGATGGTCTTTCTCTTACTTATGGACTGACTTACCTAAAATCCTCCAGCCAAATTTCTCTTTCTGGTTTTTCCTTTCCCGAGTCCAAAGTACCTCTTTATCTTCCTCGAATTGGATTACAGGGAAGTTTTCAGAATCCATGGGGGGATGGGTCCTCTTATTGGTCTGGGAGTTTTGTTTCCGACCTTTCCACTTCGGATAATACAGAACTTCAACAACTCCGTCCGGGTGTAGAAAAAGGTTTTTTGGTTACTAATCTGTCTTTCTCCACCTATGAGCCCCTTGATATCGGAAATATTGGTGGGGGTGTAAGTCTTAAGTTATCCGGCCAGGCAACTGCAGATTCTCTTCCTCCTGCTTTGCAAAAAGGACTGGGTGGCCAATCGAGAATTCGTGGATATGAAGAAAATGAAGGATTGGGGGATCGGGGTCTTTCCTTAAATTTAGAATATCGTTTTGATGCGGTATCCGGTTCTCTCTTTGGGTTGGATGGTAATTTTCAAAACTTAGCCTTTTACGATTATGGATATTCAAAATTCGTCTCCCTGCCTGGTGCCTCCTCGGACTCCTCTGAATTACAGAGCTTTGGAGTTGGCATCGTAGGAAATGTTCAAACCAATGCCGATTTTTCCCTACAAGTCGGAGTTCCTCTGGATGACGGTCCAGATGGCACCACTAGTTTGGCACCCCGAACCCACTTCGGCTTAAATATCCGTTTCTAAAGCTTTTCCACCCTTATTCTCGCGATCATGAACTATTACAAGTCATTCACCCATAAATTAAACTCTCTGTACCACACTCGGTATAGGGGAAGAATTAATAGACTTGCCCGACGAACCGGTAATACCCTCAAGGCGGGTATGATGAGCATTGGCTTGTTTGGTTTTGTCGTCGGAACTCCCGGTGCTGCCCTCGCTGCCAATTTACCCACTGGAGCTCAGGTTGTTAGCGGAAATGTAAATATTAACCAACATGGCAGCGATGTCATGAGAATCGTTCAAGGTTCCCAGTCCGCCATTGTAAATTGGCAAAGTTTTGATATCGGGCACGGTGCCTTGGTTGATATTGTTCAGCCGAATGTTGATGCAGCTATGCTTTCCCGCGTTATCGGCAATAATCTTTCCGAAATTCATGGCAGTTTAAACGCTAACGGACAAATCTTCCTGATTAATCCCAACGGAATACTTTTCGGTGAAAATGCTCAGGTAAATGTGTATTCCTTAATCGCGTCCACCATGGATATAGCTGATTCTGACTTTTTAACTGGAAATATTCATTTTACTGGAGATTCCGAAGCCTCTGTTATCAATTTAGGCACCATAAATTCTGAAAGCTTTACAGCCCTAATTGCTGGTGATGTTCAAAATCTTGGAGAAATCATTACTCCGGGTGGCGACGCTGCTCTTCTTTCTGGTGACGCAGTTATCGAAGTAGGGGAGGCTGCCGGCGGTAAAATTACCATGGATTTATCTGGTCTGCTGGGCGGGTCTGCCAGTAATTCAGGTTCCATTGATGTATCTTCGGCTGATTCAACCGGAGGATCGGTTGTGATGATTGGCGAATCTGTCTCTAATGCTGGTACCATCGATGCTTC
>ERZ887849.1288-NODE-1288-length-24073-cov-7.652261_pt1 | contig 24073 bp, 18 predicted proteins | sample MGYA00521267_ERZ887849 | MGnify/ENA primary metagenome ERZ887849 (study PRJEB32303, sample SAMEA104408601) | aquatic metagenome | biome: Brackish water; feature: Pelagic; material: water | place: Baltic Sea | collected 2014-06-06T16:11:00 | depth 2,863 m ... | reverse complement strand
TCAATGCTCAATCATACCGCAGCGCAAAGATCCGCGCAATTTATAGAGGTACCCCATGGTAAGTGGACTCCGAATGACAGCCCAGAGTTTGTCGGGTTTCGTTCTTTTATCTGTGAGGAACGCGACCGGTTCAGGTCGTAATTATGCTTGGACAGTTCAAAAAATCTGTCTGGCTAATCTGTTTTAGAGTTTGACGAGAAATCTGTGAAAACGGATCCAACCCAAAAGCAGAGCTCTTGAAGAAGGACAGCTTCGTCCGCAACGCGCGCCCGGGCTGTTCAGATTTCGCTGCGCCTACATCCCACAGCCACTTTTCTTGCTGCGATGCAGCTGATGGCTTTTGTCCATTTTGTCGCTGCATATGCGAACGTACATGCCGGAGCACTTCCGGGTTGGGCTCACAGCCGCCATTCGCTGCGTCATGCGTCATGCGTCATGCGTCACCGTAACCGCCAGAGAATGTGCTCCCCCAACTCACTCAATCGCCCCAAAATCCGCGCCCACCGGCGCGTCCCTTTGGGATAGCTCTCCATGTCGTATTTCTCGTTGGGTGAGTGGATTGCGCCGTCATCCTTGTTCAGGCCTCTGGGCGCTGCTGCTACTAACGCCGCTGGGATGCCCGTTCCAAACCAAAGCAGGTGTTGACGGTTTTCGAGGGTCAGCGATACCGCGCGTGTCAGCCATTCAGGCGGACATGTCTTAGCACAGCCCTCGGCAACACAAACCCTGCCGCATGTGTCGCCTGAACGAATTACTGTTCGGCGACTGCAGCATCATTGCCCAAGCATCGGTGTGGCCGCTAGAAGTCAACCTCAATCGCGACGCCGTTTTTGACGGCCAGATCGACAACACTTGCAGCGACGGCGAGGTCTTGCAGGCCAACGCCGGTCCCATCAAACAGAGTGATCTCGGCATCTGAACTCCGGCCCTTATGGGTTCCATTGATCACGGCGCCCAACTGATGCACGTCGCTCTCCTCAATCATCCCGGCGCCGACCGCATGCTGCGCTTCACCAATGCTTATGGATTGGGCCACTTCGTCAGTGAAAACGGTGGCACGCGCGAGCAAGGCGGCTTCGACCTCTTGTTTGCCTTTGGTGTCGGTGCCCATGCAGGCAATATGCGTACCGGGCGCGATGTGATCGGCCATGATGGAGGGGGCGAAGGTCGAGGTGATCGAAATCACGACATCGGCCTCGGTCATGCGCTCGAGGGGGACCGCTTCAAAGGGCAGCCCGGCTTCATTGGCGATCTTCTCGATATTGGGCAGCATTTCGGGGTGGTAGTTCCACCCGATGACTTTCTCGAATTCACGCTGCTCAAGGGCGGCGCGCAACTGGAATGTGGCCTGGTGGCCTGCGCCGACCATGCCCATGACCTTGGCGTCTTTACGGGCCAGATGTTTGATCGACACCGAAGACGCCGCAGCCGTGCGCAATGCTGTCAAAAGGTTGCCGCCCACCATGGCCCGGACCATGCCGGTGTCGGGATCAAACAGAAAAATCGTGGACTGATGGTTGATCGCACCATGCTTTTCAAGGTTGTGGGGCCAGTAGCCGCCCGCCTTGAGGCCCAGTGTCATGCCAGCCTGATCGAAACCACCTTTGAAGCCATAAAGTGCGTCTTCGTGGCCAATCGCTTCGCGGATGACGGGAAAGTTGTAGGCGTCTTTTGACGCCATCGCGGCAAAGACACTTTCGACAGCGTCAAAGGCCGCGTCACGGGTCATGAGGGCGGCAATCTCGCGTTCGGGCACTATCAGCATGGGTAATTTCCTTGAATGGTATGCAACTTTGGTATGCTCTGGCCGCCCTTTGGCCGCCAGAGCCGTTCGATCAATAGGCTTTGCCGCGTGCCGAAACAGGCCAGACGCATTCAACCTTGCCGTCGCGCACGCCGACATACCAGTCATGCACGTTGCAGGTTGGGTCGCAGTGGCCGGGCACGAGCTTCAGCTTGTCGTTCACTTTCAGAACGCCACCCGTGTCCATGACCACGCCATGTTCGTCCGAGCATTTGACATATTCAACATCGTCAGGGCCATAGACTGTGGGCAGACCGCTATCGACCGACTGCGCCTTGAGGCCCGCATCAACGATGGCTTTGTCAGCCTTGGCGTGGGACATCACAGTGGTCAGGAGGAACAGCGCATTCTCCCACTCACCTTTGTCGATCCGGTTGCCATCCTTGTCGAGGATACGACCATAATCAGCATCCATGAACGCGTATGAGCCGCACTGCAGTTCGTTGAACACGCCCGAGTTGCTTTCAAAGTAGTAAGAGCCGGTGCCGCCGCCGCCGACGATGTCGCACTCAAGCCCGTTGGACTTCAGGCCAGCGATGGCGTCTTTGACCATGTCGATGGCGATTTGTGTTTTTGCCTGGCGTTCGGTGTAGTCGTCAAGGTGCTGCATCGCGCCCTGATACGCTTGGATACCTGCGAACTTGAGGCCCTCTGCCGCGTCGATCATTTTGGCGATGTTCACGACGTCCTGCGTGGTTGTCACGCCGCAACGGCCCGCGCCACAGTCGATTTCCACGAGGCATTCGATCTGGGTGCCATGCTTGACAACTGCCGCTGATAGATCGGCCACGTTTGCCGGATCATCGACACAGCACAGCGCACGTGCACCCAGTTTGGGCAGGCGGGCCAGACGGTCGATCTTGTTGGGGGCGGTTACTTGATTGGACACCATGACGTCCTTGATACCGCCGCGTGCGAACACTTCGGCCTCTGACACTTTCTGGCAGCAAACGCCAACAGCGCCGCCCAGTTCTTCCTGCAGCTTGGCTACATCGACAGATTTGTGCATTTTGCCGTGGACACGGTGGCGCATGCCGTGGGCTCGGGCATAATCTCCCATCTTTTTGATGTTCCGCTCAAGCGCGTCCAGATCCAGCACGAGGCAGGGTGTCTGGATATCGGCCTCAACCATGCCGGGTTTGGCGGGGATATCATAGCCAACTTCGTAGTCGTCAAAGGATGTCAGGTCTTTCATTGGAGATCTCCAGTTCAAGGGTGTGAGGTCAGGGCAAAATGCGTGCAGTGTTTCTGATGAAGGCTGTAAGTTTCTTATCGGAAATTTTACCGGTTTAACAGAGGTTCTGCTACGATTTTACGCGGTTACCCATGGCAATTTATCAAGATCGACGTTCCCGCCAGTCACAATAACGCCAACACGCTTGCCTGCGAACATCTCCTTGTTCTTCAAGATGGTCGCGAGCGGCACAGCACAGCTTGCCTCCATGACGATTCGCAGGTGCTTCCAGGTGATTTTCATCGCGTCGATGATCTCTTCTTCTGACGCTGTCAGAATGTCGGTCACCTGGTTGGAAACAAAATGCCATGTCAGATCCTTAAGTGGGACCAACAGACCATCAGCGATCGTTTTTGGCGCATCGTCGGCAATGATGTAGCCGGCCTTGAAGCTGCGATAGGCGTCGTCGGCCTGTTCAGGCTCGGACGCGATGATCTGTACTTCGGGAGCCAGTGTGGACAGCGTCAGGCAGGTGCCCGAAATCATACCGCCGCCGCCGATGGGCGCGACCATCATGTCGAGCCCGTCAACTTGCTCGATGAACTCTTTCGAGCAGGTGCCTTGACCTGCGATCACGCGCGGGTCGTTGTAGGGATGCACGAAATTGCCTCCCGTTGCGGCCTGTACTTTGGCGAAAGTCTCTTCGCGTGATGTTGTCGACGGTTCGCATTCGGTGATTATGCCGCCATAGCGTCGCACGGTGTCCTTTTTGGCCTGCGGGGCCGTGCTGGGCATGACCACGTTGCAGGGAATCCCGCGGCGCATCGCGGCATAGCTGAGGCAAGACGCATGGTTGCCGGACGAATGGGTCGCGACACCGTTCTTGGCCTCCTCATCGCTCAGTCCGAAAACTGCGTTCGCGGCACCGCGCACCTTGAACGCGCCCGGTTCCTGAAAGTTCTCGCATTTGAAGAACAGCTCGGCACCGGTCAACTCGTTCAGATAGTCAGAGGTGCGCACATGGGTACGGTTGATATGGGGCTTGATCCGCTCGTGAGCGTCGAGCATGTCCTGATAGGAGGGGATATACATCTGCGTTTTTCCTTATGAACCGTAGCGATAGAATTCTTGTGCTGCTGCAACGCCAGAGCCAAGTTTGATGTCCAGTCCCAGATCCACCATGCACATCTCGGCTGTGGCTAACCCGCTGAGGGTCATCACATCCGTCAGGCTGCCGAGGTGGCCGATGCGGAACACTTTCCCGGCCACTTCGCCAAGGCCCACACCAAATGCAACGCCATATTGATCGGCGGCGCGGGTCACGATGTCTGTCGCGTCAAAGCCTTCGGGTGTGCGAACGGCTGAGACTGTGTCGGAATATAGATCATGCGAAACGGCACAAAGCTCAAGCCCCCATGCGGAAACTGCATGGCGCACGCCGGTTGCGATCCGGGCATGACGCGCGATGACATTGTCGATGCCTTCGTCCAGCAGCATTTCAAGCGACAGCTTCAGGCCGTTCATCAGGCCGACGGGAGGCGTGTAGGGGTAGCCGTTGTTTGCGTAGCCTTTCTGCATGTCCCTGATATCAAAGAAGGTGCGTGGCAAACTGGCCGTTTCGGTTGCGGCAATGGCCTTGTCCGAGAAGCCAACGATGGCCAGACCCGCGGGCAACATAAAGCCCTTCTGGCTGCCCGTCACAGCAACATCCACGCCCCATGCGTCAAACTGGAAATCCATGGACCCGATGGAGCTGACGCCGTCTACGAAAAACAGGGCTGGGTGGCTTGCTGAATCTATAGCGGCACGGACGGCAGCCATGTCCGATTTAACGCCGGTTGCTGTTTCATTATGCGTCGCCAGAACCGCTTTGATCTTGTGATGGGTGTCGGCCTTGAGGATATCGGCGAAAGCCTCGGCCGGAATGCCATGGCCCCATGGTGTCTCTACGATCTGAACGTCCAAACCGTGACGCTGGCACATGTCGATCCAGCGATGCGAGAACATGCCGTTGCGCGCGACCAGAACCTTGTCACCTTTGGACAGGGTGTTTGTCAGCGTTGTTTCCCAACCGCCGGTCCCTGTGGAGGGAAAGATAAAGACATGCGCCGTTGCGGATTTCAGAACCTGACGGACGCCTTCGATGCAGGGATGCAGTATCTTACCGAATGTAGGGGATCGGTGATCAATTGTCGGCATGTTGCAGGCGTTGCGAATGGCCTCCGGCATATTGGTCGGGCCGGGAATGAAAACGGGGTTCTGGAAGCTCATGGTGATATCCTTTTCAGTGTTAGGCGCAACCTAGAGGCCAGCTGATCTATAAGATATTTTTTTGAAAACATTTTTCATTTAGGTGATGATGTAAATAAATGCCTATTGTCAGGTACTTATGTTTTTCATATGGTGAATACGGTTTTCAAAAAAATTGAGGTAGCGCTTATGAATTCTCGGGAAGATGCGAAACGGACCCACCGAAAGTCACGCGGCAGGCCCCGTGGCTGGGACGACAAAACCGATCAGAACACTATTAAATCGCTGGATCGCGCGATGGGGGTTTTCGAGTTTCTGAGCGAGAAGCAGGGCAAGACGCTCTCTGCTTTGGCGTCCGACTTAGACGAATCTCCGGCGACGGTGTATCGTATCCTTGTCACCTTGGAGAGCAGGGGGCTGGTTGAGTTCGATCAACTTGATCAGGTCTGGCACATCGGCCCGCGCGCCTTTGTCATTGGGTCGCGGTTTCTCAAACGGACCTCGCTGGTGGATAGGGCACGCCCGATCATGCGGCAGCTGATGGAGGCCACCGGAGAGACCGCGAACCTTGGGATTGAACAAAACGGATATGTCTTGTTCGTCAGTCAGGTCGAAACGCACGCCAGCATTCGGGCGTTCTTTCCTCCCGGAACATTGTCGCGGCTGCATGCGTCAGGCATTGGTAAGGCGCTGCTGGCGCAGATGGATATAGCGCGGATTGACAAGATATTATCGGCATCACCGTTGGAGCAGTTCACGGAATTCACCCTGACGGACCGCGCCGCCTTGCTCGCCGACCTTTCCGAGGCCCGCGACCGCGGCTATGCCACTGATGGCGAGGAACGCAATATCGGTATGCGCTGTATCGCGGCTCCGGTTTTTGACATCTTCGGCGAAGCAGTGGCGGGCATATCCGTATCCGGCCCGACGTCACGAGTTGGCACAGATCAGATCGCCAAGTTTGGCACAGAGGTCGTTGCCGCCGCACACGCGCTGTCGATCGCAATCGGTGGGGGGGACGGCAAAAGCTAATCGCGGCTAAGCGCCATGAGTGCGCCGGACACTGAGATTATGGCCCGTCGGGCCATGGCTTGCTTTTGGGCAATTCAAAGTGACCTTCAGACGCGTAGATTACTCGCCCCTGACTGAGCAGTGACCGTAAAGTTGATGAAACATTGATACCCATAGACGAGTTTTGTCTGGGACCTCGCGGTGACGCGCCGTGCTTGATGTATCCTTTGCTCCTGCACGCTCCGTATGTCTCTGCGGTTTGCATTGAAAGCCCTTGGGAGGCGCGCGGCACCTCGGACACTGGCGCGGGGTGGGCAGTCAATCGGTGGCAAGTTGAGCTCAACTATCGAGTTGTCAGGGCGGATGGTTCGGTTGATCTAGGGTGATAGCGGGGGCGCCTCGGGCGTCTCATGTTCGATGACCCTCCAGCAGACGGTCGCAGCAGTGCGAAACGCTGTTTAACAGGGCTTAAAGACGCCCTTCGCTTCGGTTTACGCTGCCGTCACGCTCGGCACATTCCCCCAACTCACCGCAGCGCATCCAAAATCCGCGCCCAGCTGCGCGTCCCTTTGTGAAAGCTCTCCATGTCGTATTTCTCGTTGGGTGAGTGGATGGCGTCGTCATCCTTGCCAAAGCCGATGAGCATTGCGGTCATGCCCAAAATCTCGCCGAAATGCCCGGCGATGGGGATGGAGCCGCCGCAGCCGACATAGGCGGCGGGGAGGGGCCATTCGTCTGAGAGTGCGGCCCGTGCGGCCTCGAACGCCGGATCGCTCGTCTCCATGATGCCTGCGCGGCTGCCGCCATGGGCGTGGAATTCGGCGGTGCAATCCGCAGGCAAGTGGGCGGCCACATGGGCGCGGAACGCATCGCGCACGCGGTCCGGGTCTTGCCCCTCGACAAGGCGGAAGCTGATCTTGGCGCTCGCCTCGGAGGGCAGCACGGTCTTGAAGCCGGCACCCGTATAGCCGCCCCAGATGCCGTTCACTTCCGCCGTGGGGCGTGACCAGATCATCTCGAGCGGCATGCGCCCATCTTCGCCCGCGGGCTGTGCGAGGCCCACATCGCCGAGGAAGCTGGCGTGGTCAAACCCAAGCCCCTCCCACTGCGCGCGCAGCTCCGGGCTGAGTTCGGGGATGCCGTCATAGAACCCCTCAAGCGTCACGCGGCCCGTGGCGTCATGCAGGCCCGCGAGCATGTCCGAGAGCACCCGGATAGGGTTCATCGCCAGCCCGCCGAAGAAGCCCGAATGCAGGTCCATCTTCGGCCCGATGATCTTGACCTCCTCGCTCACCATACCGCGCAGCATGGTCACGATGGCGGGCGTTTTGGACTGAAAAAGCCCAGTGTCGCAGATGAGGGCGATATCGGCGCGCAGCGCTTCGGCATTTTCCCGCATGAAGGGGATGAGCGAGGGAGAGCCTGATTCTTCCTCGCCCTCGAAAAAGAAGGTGATCTTGCAGGGCATGTCCCCGGTCACGTCGCGGTAAGCGCGGCAGGCCTCCAGAAAGGTCATCAGCTGACCCTTGTCGTCGCCCGCTCCGCGCCCGCGGATCACCTGACCCTTGGGCGTGTCTTCGACTTTCGCGTCAAACGGATCGGAGGTCCAAAGCTCTAACGGGTCCACGGGCTGCACATCGTAATGGCCGTAAAACAGCACATGACGGCCTGTTGCACCTTTGGGGCCGTCCACATGACCTACGACCATCGGATGGCCGGGTGTGGCGCGTTTTTCCGCTTTCACCCCAAAGCTTTGAAGGTCGCGCACCAGCCAGTCCGCTGCTTCCTCGCATTGTGCCTCATAAGCGGGATCGGTGGAGATTGACGGGATGCGCATCAGCTCCAGCAGTCGCTCTGTCGCGGCGGGAAGCTCGGCGTCGATACGGTCGAGAATGGCGGTCAGGGACATGGGCGGGCACCTCGGGCTGGGGGGATTGACGCAGGGAGCGTATCAGCCGCCGCAGGGGTGTCCAGCCAATTGGCTCAATTGACCTGGATCAAGTTTTTCCAGCGCGGCATTTTGTAACCTGTTGCCGAACCTGAGCGCGATCTATATCCAAACCAAGCAACGAAATCCTAGCATTTTATGCTCAATACCCTGCAACGCGCGATGCGGGGACGAAGAAGAAGGGTAGCCCCCCCGTGACAATACCAACGACCACACCGACGAACTATTCCGCAAAGCTTGATGAGGCTCTGGACCGGTTGCACGAAGAGGGGCGCTATCGCACCTTCATTGATATCGAACGCCGCCGGGGGCAGTTTCCGCATGCGACATGGCGCCGTCCGGATGGGACAGAGCAGGATATCACCGTGTGGTGCGGCAATGACTACCTCGGCATGGGGCAAAACCCTGTCGTGCTGGACGCGATGGTTGAGGCGATTGAGGCCACTGGCGCGGGTTCGGGCGGGACGCGGAATATCTCGGGCACCACGATCTATCACAAAGAGCTTGAGGCGGAGCTTGCTGATCTGCATGGCAAGGAAGCGGCGCTGCTATTCACTTCCGCGTATATTGCGAATGATGCAACTTTAAGCACTTTGCCTAAATTGTTTCCGGGCCTGATCATCTACTCGGACGCGCTGAACCATGCGTCGATGATCGAGGGCGTGCGCCGCAATGGCGGCGCCAAACGGATTTTCCGGCATAATGACGTAGCGCATCTGCGCGAGCTTCTGGCCGCTGATGATCCTGCCGCACCCAAGCTGATCGCCTTCGAGAGCGTCTATTCCATGGATGGCGATTTTGGCCCGATCGAAGCGATCTGCGATCTGGCGGACGATTTCGGCGCACTGACCTATATCGATGAGGTCCACGCCGTAGGCATGTATGGCCCGCGCGGGGCGGGGGTGGCCGAGCGTGACCGCCTTATGCACCGTCTCGACATTATCAACGGCACGCTGGCCAAGGCGTATGGTGTTATGGGCGGCTATATCGCGGCCTCCGCGAAAATGTGTGACGCCGTAAGGTCTTACGCGCCAGGCTTTATCTTCACATCCTCGCTGGCACCCGCTGTAGCGGCAGGGGCTGCGGCCTCCGTGCGGTTTCTCAAGACGGACCGGACGCTGCGCGAACAGCACCAGACACAAGCGAAAATTCTGAAGATGCGTCTCAAAGGGATGGGTCTGCCGATCATCGATCACGGCAGCCACATTATCCCCGTCATTGTCGGCGATCCGGTTCATACCAAAAAGCTGAGCGATATGCTGCTAGAGCGCTATGGCATCTATGTGCAGCCCATCAACTATCCCACGGTGCCACGCGGCACAGAGCGTCTGCGCTTCACCCCATCACCGGTCCACGGGCCGCGCGAAATGGACAAGCTGGTGACTGCTATGGACGCGCTTTGGAGTCACTGTGCGCTGAACCGTGCCGAAATGTCCGCCTGAGGCTTGGCAGGTGCAATAAATCTTGGCATGTGCTATCTTGTTCGAAACAAAGGGCAGTGCTCGAATCGACTTTTCGGGCAAAAGCCTCAGCAGTGAAGGGCAGGTAGCATGATCTTGCGTAGATTTTCGCGCAGAAACGTTGTGAAGGAAGAAGAGCAGCGCGGCTTTGATTCCTTTGAGCTGCGTTTGGGCGATCTGATGCGGGGCGAGCGCGCCACGTTGGGCAAATCCCTTCTCGATGTTGAACGCGAATTACGTATCAAGGCAAGCTATGTGGCCGCCATCGAGAATGCTGATCCCGCCTCCTTCGATACCCCCGGTTTCATCCCCGGATACGTGCGCTCTTACGCACGCTATCTCGGCATGGACCCGGATCGCGCCTTTGCGACCTTCTGCACCGAAAGCGGGTTCTCGACCGCCCATGGTATGTCCGCTGCCGCCTCCACGATGCGCCGACCCGATGAATTTGCCGAGCGTCCTGCCAAGCGTGGTGAGGATCGACTGGTATCGCCCAGCACGCCGTTCGTGCCCGCCGCCGAGAGCATCTTTTCGCGGATCGAGCCGGGGGCAATTGGCTCGGTCACGGTGCTGGTCGCTTTGATTGCGGCGATTGGTTATGGCGGCTGGACCGTTCTGAACGAAGTGCAGCGTGTGCAGGTCGCCCCGGTTGAAAACACACCCAGCGTGTTGGCTGATCTTGATCCGCTCGCTGGTGTGGTGGTGGGGCAGGGCGCTGAGCCCGCGCTGGCGTCTAATTTCAGTGCGCCAGATGCTGGTGCGCTAGACCGTCTTTACCGTCCAGAGGCGCTGGACGTACCGGTGCTCGTGGCCCGTGATGCGCCGATTTCGACGCTGGATCCCAGCCGCATGGGCGCGCTTGGCGACGAAGTGACCCGCAATGCCGCGCGCCAGATCGCTTTGGATAATGCGGCAGGTGCTGCGGGCACGTCCGTGCGCGCTGAAGGATCCGCGATTGATGCGGCTTTGGCCGCCGTTCTAGGCACGGATATACCCGAACCGCGCCCAGGTGCGCCGATTGTTGTGGGCGCAGGCGCGCCCGGTGTGCAGATGGTTGCCGTGCGCCCCGCTTGGGTGCGTGTGCGCTCGGCGGAGGGCAGTGTTATTTTCGAAGGTGTGATGAACGCTGGTGACACGTATGCCGTGCCCGCCACCGAGACACCGCCCACATTGCGCGTGGGTGAATCCGGTGCGATTTATTTTCTGGTAGACGGGCAGCATTATGGACCCGCCGGCCCGCGCGGGTCTGTGACGTCCAATATGGCGCTGGCCTCGGACATGCTGACCAGCACGCTTGAGGTCGCGGACCTGACGCAAGATGAAGATCTCACGCGCTACATTGCAGAGCTTCAGGGTGTCACGGCTGAGTAAGATTGCACCTGCGCGCCGCATCTCCTATCTTGGTTTGTAACGAATACTCAGATCGCCAAGGAAGCCTTTGATGTCGCTCAACCATATCCGCCCATGGCGCAACATCTACCGCCGCAAAAGCCGTCAGATCCATGTGGGCAACGTGCCCGTTGGGGGCGACGCGCCGATTTCCGTCCAAACCATGACCAATACGCTTACCACCGATGTGAAGGGCACGATTGCCCAAGTACAGGCGGCGGCGGAGGCCGGGGCGGATATTGTGCGCATCTCCGTGCCAGATCAGGACAGTTCCAAAGCGCTGAAAGAGATTGTGCGCGAAAGTCCGGTGCCCATCGTGGCGGATATCCATTTCCATTACAAACGGGGCATCGAGGCGGCAGAGGCGGGTGCTGCGTGTCTCAGGATCAACCCCGGCAATATCGGCGACGAGAGCCGCGTGCGCGAGGTGATCCGGGCCGCGCGAGACAACAACTGCTCCATCCGCATCGGCGTGAACGCGGGCAGCCTTGAGAAGCATCTGCTGGATAAATACGGCGAGCCGTGCCCCGATGCGATGGTGGAATCGGGCTTGGATCATATCAAGATCCTGCAAGACAACGATTTTCATGAGTTCAAGATCAGCTGCAAGGCCTCAGATGTGTTTATGGCCGCGGCGGCCTATCAGCAACTGGCCGAGGCGACGGACGCGCCAATCCATCTCGGGATCACCGAGGCGGGCGGGCTGATCAGCGGCACGGTGAAATCGGCCATCGGGATGGGCAATCTTCTTTGGATGGGCATTGGCGATACGATCCGCGTGAGCCTCTCGGCGGACCCGGTCGAAGAGGTCAAGATGGGGTTCGAAATCCTCAAATCCCTCGGCCTAAGGCATCGCGGCGTGAACATCATCAGCTGCCCCAGCTGTGCGCGGCAGGGGTTTGACGTGATCAAAACCGTCGAGGCGCTGGAGATGCGGCTGGAGCATATCAAGACGCCGATGAGCCTTTCGATCATTGGTTGCGTGGTCAATGGGCCAGGCGAGGCGCTGATGACGGATGTGGGCTTTACCGGTGGTGGTGCTGGCTCGGGGATGGTCTATCTCGCGGGAGCGCAGAGCCATAAGCTGAGCAACGACAAGATGATCGAGCATATCGTGGAGCAGGTCGAGAAAAAGGCGGCCGAGCTTGATGCTCAGGCCGCCCTTGAAGCCACAGAGGAGACGCAAGCGGCTGAATAGGCCGCCCGCGTTCCGTCAGTTGTCGCGGATATCTTCCACGATCTCCTGCATCCCCTCCAGAGGGACATAGCCACGCAGCATCCGGTCCTGCATCACGAAGCCCGGCGTGCCGCGAATGCCCAGCGTGGCTGCCAGTTCCGCATTGGCAATCAGCACCGCGTCCACCTCGGGTGCGTCCATCCCTGCGATAATAGGTGCGGCATCCAGCTCAAGCGCCTCCGCGATCCGGGTGAAAGCCGCCTCGTTAAGGCCGCCCCCGAATGTCATCATCGCGTCATGCACCGCCTTGTAGGCATCGTCTCCTGCGACCTGCAAAGTCGCGATGGCAAAGCGCGACGCGAGGACGGAGCTTTCGCCCAGAACTGGCAATTCCTTGAACACCAGCCGGATATTTCCGTCGCTTTCCACAAGCTCTGCGACTTCGGGATGCGCCTTTTTGCAAAAGCCGCAGGCGTAATCGAGAAATTCCACGATCGTCACATCGCCATCCGGGTTGCCCCCGGACCATGAGACACCGTCGTTGAAAATAGCGTCCGAATTCGCTGCGATCAGGTCGCCATCATTGGCCGATTGCAGCTCTTCTTGCTGCGCGTTGAAGACATCGACCGCCTCGAAGATCACGGCGGGGTTTTCCAGAAGATAGCTGCGCACGGCCTCGCCGAAGGCTGCGCGCTCGGCCTCGCTCATATCGGCAAGGTCAAGGGCCGCGACAGGGCCGGCGGCGAGACAGGCGGCGAGGGCGGCGGCCGGAAGGGTGCGTGTCATGGGCATTTCTGGGGCATCTCCGTTGGATTATCTCTTGGCGAATTTAGCGGCGTGAAGCACATCCTGTGCACGTTGCCAAGCGCCCGAGCCACGCGGCAAAAGCCCCGAGGCGCGGTTGGCGTGGATCACCGCATCGTCGAGCCGCCCGATAAGGGCGTAGCGCTCAGCCGTCACGACAGAGGCGAGGCCAGCATTACCGGATTTGGCATGGGCCGCGGCCAGATCACGCATCACACGCACATCCCGGCCATCGCGGGCGCGGGCACGCTCCAGCACGTCCAGCGCCTTGGCCGTCTGCCCTTGGGTCAGTAATGCGCGCCCGTAAGAACCGAGGATCAGAGCATTTTTGGGGGCTGCATTCACGGCGCGGGCATAGGCGGCAGTGGCGGGGGCAAACTGGCGGCTCTCCATCAGGATCTGGCCGCGCAACTCGTGGTAGAAGGGATCGTTGGGACGCGCGGCCAACGCGCGGTCCATGGCGGCCAGCGATTTGCGCAGGTTCGACTGGCGGTGATAGGCAATCGCCTCGCGCATGGCGCGCACATCGGCAAAGCCGCTCTCGCCCGCGCGGGTGAGAGTCCATTTCGGGTTACGCTGAAACGCCGAGAGCTTCCCCTTGGCGCGGGCGAACCAGTAAAGATCGCTGTTGGAGGGCGTGAAGCGGCCCTTGTAAGGCTCGGCCAGCCGCTGCAACACGCGGATACGGTCGGCCGATAGCGGATGTGTGCTGGCATATGGATCGCGGCGTCCCACCGACAGAGCCTCTTGCCCGCGAAAGAGGTCCATCACGTCGACGGCCCCTTGCGGGTCGATCCCCGCGCGCACCATGTAGCGGATCGCGGCATTGTCGGCGCTGCTTTCCTCGCTGCGGTTATGCGCGAAAAAGAGACGTTGTGCGGTCCCCTGGCTCCCGGCGGCGATCCCGGCGGCGGCCTGCGCGTTGCCGGTGGCAGCACCCGCGATGGCGGCAAGGGCCAAACCAAGGCTCACCGCTGTGCGCGCGTTGCGGAAATTGATCGGGCGCCGCACCAGATGGCCATTGGCGATATGGGCCGCCTCATGGGCCATAACGGCCTGTAGCATCTGAGGCGAGGTCATCTTCAGCAACAGACCGGAATGGATGAAGATGCTGTCTTGATCAATCACGAAGGCGTTTAGGCTGCGGTCGTCGATGACGAAGATATTCACCCTGTTCGCGCTCAGGCCAGCGGCCTGCAAAACGGGGCTCGACAGTTGTTTCAACGCGTATTCGATATCCGGATCGCGCAGAAGCGTGACCGCCCGTGCCGGATGCGCCAGCGTGAGCGTGAGGATAAGACAGGCGGCAAAGAGGCGCAGCAGCTGCATTGACGGCGGCTCCGTTTCAAGGTGAAAGGCAAGTATGTTTACTGTGGGAGAAAGCCATGCGGAACTCAAGGCGATCTGAGGTCGCTCCCTTCATCGTGATGGATGTTATGGAGGCTGCGCGCGCGGCTGAGGCTGCGGGCAGGCATATTATTCACATGGAAGTGGGCCAGCCGGGCACGCCCGCGCCTGAGGGCGCGCGGGCCGCATTGGCCGCGGCGATGGAGCAGGATGCGATGGGCTATACCGTCGCGCTGGGATTGCCGCAATTGCGGGCGCGCATCGCAGAGCTTTATGGCCAGTGGTATGATATTGATCTCAACCCGTCCCGCGTGATCGTCACATACGGCTCGTCGGGCGCGTTCATCCTCGCCTTCACATCCCTTTTTGACACGGGCGCGCGGGTGGGCATCGGCGCGCCGGGCTATCCCAGCTATCGCCAGATTCTCAGTGCTCTGGACCTCACTCCGGTGGATATTCAGACGCGGGCGGAAAACCGCCTTCAGCCTGCGCCGGACGATCTGGAGGGGCTGAGCCTTGATGGGCTGATGGTTGCGAGCCCTGCGAATCCCTCGGGCACGATGCTTGATCGCGCCGCACTTGGCGCTTTGATGGAGGCGGCGGCGGGCCAGGGCGCCTCGTTCATCTCGGACGAGATTTATCACGGGATCGAGTATGAGGCGAAGGCCGTCTCGGCGCTGGAGATCAGCGATGAGTGCTATGTGATCAATTCGTTTTCCAAGTATTTCTCGATGACTGGATGGCGCGTGGGCTGGATGGTGGTGCCGGAGGATCATGTGCGTGTGATCGAGCGGCTGGCGCAGAACCTCTTTATCTGCCCGCCCCATGCCAGCCAGATCGCCGCCCTCGCCGCGATGGATTGCACCGAAGAGCTTGAGGCAAATATGGAGGTCTACCGCGCCAACCGTTTGCTGATGCTGGACGGGTTGCCCCGCGCCGGATTCACCAAAATCGCGCCGCCGGATGGGGCGTTTTACGTTTATGCGGATGTGAGCGATCTGACGGATGACAGCCGCGCCTTTGCCGCTGAGATCCTCGATAAGGCAGGCGTGGCCGTCACGCCGGGCCTGGATTTCGACCCTGTGCGCGGGGCAGGCACCTTGCGGTTTTCCTATGCGCGCAGCACGGCCGATATCGAGGAAGGTCTGGCGCGGCTCACCGCGTTTATGGCGGCGCGCTAGGGCCGTATCCGCCGCCCAAAGGACGGGACATGACCGCGCGGTTTTGATATGCTGCGCGCAGAAGCCGGAGAAACCGGCGCAGTTTTGGGTTGAGCAGTATGATCCGCTTTCTTCATGTCCTTTTGGCCGCCCTTCTTCTGAGCGGCACCGCGCAGGCGCAGACGCAAGGGTTCGGCGCGCTGGCCCGACTGGACGCCGAGGGCAGCACCATGACCCAGACGCGCGCCGGTGTGGAAATTACCCTCGCGCTCAGCCAAGGCGTGCCTTACCGCGCCTTCACATTGGCCGATCCTGCGCGGCTGGTGCTTGATTTCCGCGAAGTGGATTGGGGCGGTGTTCATGCGCGGGGCCTCAGCCAAACCGACCGCGTGGCAGATGTGCGCGTGGGCGGCTTTCGCCCTGGATGGTCGCGGATGGTGGTCGATCTGGCCGCCCCTTTGGCGCTTTCAGAGGCCGACCTACGCATCGACGAGATCACCGGGGCTGCGCGGCTGATCCTGCGCCTTGAGGAAACAGACGCGGAGGATTTTGCCGCGCGCTCAGGCCTGCCCAACACGCCCGGCTGGGACACGCCCGAGCCCGAGGCGCGTATTCCGCGCGATCCCGATGCGCCGATGGTGATCGTGCTTGATCCCGGCCATGGCGGTATTGATCCCGGCGCGGAGACCGAGGAAATTCTTGAGAAGGATCTGATGCTCAGCTTCGCGCGGCAACTCAAGGAAATGCTTCTGCGCACGGGGGCGTTCGAGGTGGTGCTGACCCGCGAGGATGATAGTTTCGTGTCGCTGGAGCGGCGGGTGCAGATCGCCCACCGCTCGGGCGCGGATGTGTTCTTGTCGCTGCACGCCGATTCGCTGGGCGAGGGGAACGCGCGCGGGGCCACCGTCTTTACCCTGTCGGAGGATGCATCGGACGAGGCGTCAGCGGCGCTGGCGGAACGGCATGAACGGGCGGACCTTCTGGCCGGGGTGGATCTCAGCGGCTCGGATGATGTGGTGGCCGACATCCTGATGGATCTGGCCCGGATGGAGACGCAGCCGCGCGCCGATCTTCTGGCCCGGGCGCTTATCCTCGGTATCCGCGAAAGTGGTCTGCCGCTCAATAACCGCCCGCAACGCAGCGCGTCCTTCTCGGTGCTGAAATCGCCCGATATTCCGTCCATCCTTCTGGAGCTTGGTTTTTTGTCCAGCGGGCGTGATCTGGGCAATATGATCAATCCCGAATGGCGGCTCGACATGGCCATGGCGATCACCGACGGGCTGAAGGCGTGGCGTCTAGCGGATGCGGCGGGTGCAGGCCTCGTGCGGCAATGAGCACGGATGAGCAAGAAGCGGCCCCGCGGCGTCATAGGCTTTTGACGCCGGGCGCTTGCGGGCTTATACGGACGGTAACTTGAGAGCAGCGGGGGTTAGCGTGCTCAGATCTATCTTGACCTTTTTCGGTTCTATTTTCAGCCTCGTCACCCTTGGCCTGATGATGATCGCTCTCAGCATTGGCGCGGTCTTCTACATCTATGGCAAGGACTTGCCCAGCCACGAGAGCCTCGCCAATTACCAGCCCCCCACGATCAGCCGCATCTTCTCGGGCGAGGGGCGCATCATTGATGAGTTCTCACGCGAGCGACGCTTGTTCACCCCCGCTGAGGAAATTCCCGACCTGATCAAACAGGCGTTCATTTCAGCGGAGGACAAGAATTTCTACACCCATGCCGGCTATGATGCGCGCAGCATCGCGGCGGCGGCAGTAGATGCCGTGCGCTCGCGCGGGCAGGACGTGCGCGGGGCCTCGACAATCACGCAGCAGGTGATGAAGAACTTCCTCCTCGATGGCTCGCGCCGGGCCGAGCGCAAGATCAAGGAGATCATCCTCGCCACCCGCATCGAGGAGACGCTGGATAAAGAACGCATCCTTGAGCTTTACCTCAACGAGATTTTCCTTGGTCAGAATTCATATGGCGTGGCCGCAGCCAGCCAGACCTATTTCAACAAATCATTGGCCCAGCTTGCCCCGCATGAGGCGGCGTTCCTGGCCTCAATGCCCAAGGCCCCTTCGGATTATCACCCCGTGCGTCAGAAAGACCGCCTGAAGGCGCGGCGTGATTTCGTGCTGCGCGAGATGAAGGAAAACGGATTTCTCACCCAAGCGGTTTACGAGAGTGAAAAGGCAGCGCCTCTGCGGTCGGTCCAGAATGAGGATTTTGAGCCCTTCTCAGCGGCCCTGCCGCCGCGCGACCACTTCACCGATGAGATCCGCCGCCAGCTTAGCCGTGATTTCGGCGAGGGCGAGTTTTTCACAGGCGGACTGAGTGTGCGCGCCACGCTTGATCCCGAGATGCAGGTCCACGCCGCCCACGCGCTGCAACGCAAGCTTGAAGAATATGACCGCGGCATTGGCCGCTGGCGCGGCACGGGCGTGACCCTTCCGCCTGAGGTGCTGGAGAGCGAGGCCGCGTGGCGCGAGGCGCTGGCCGCCACGCGCGTTGCGCGGGACATCACGCTTGAGAGCCAATGGTATCCGGCTGTGGTGCTGGAAATTGGCGATCAGGAAATGCGTCTGGGGATCGAAGGCGTGGTAGAGACCGAGGCCGAGCCGCATATCGTGCCACGCCGCGATATCGGATGGTTGCCGGGCAACTTTCAAAACACGTTCGAGCGCGGTGACGTTGTGCATGTGCGCCGCATGGTCGATGATGGCGCGTTGATCCGCTGGACGCTCCGGCAGGTGCCCGAAGTGCAGGGCGGTTTCATGGCGATGGACGTGAACACGGGCCGTGTGATCGCGATGCAGGGCGGGTTCTCCTATCAGAACTCGGTCTTTAACCGTGCGACGCAGGCCAAGCGCCAGCCTGGTTCCAGCTTCAAACCCTTCGTCTATGCCGCCGCCCTCGACAGCGGCTATAGCCCGGCCACGATCGTGGTGGACGCACCCATCGAGATCGACACGCCGCAAGGCCTTTGGCGGCCGCGCAACTCGTCTAACCGCTTTTACGGTCCCACGCCGCTGCGCACGGGGATCGAGCAGTCCCGGAACCTGATGACGATCCGTCTGGCCCAAGAGGTCGGCATGGAGACTGTGGCGGCTTATGCGGAGCGGTTCGGCGTATATGATCGGATGGGCGCGTTTCTGGCCAACTCGCTGGGATCTGAGGAGACGACGCTTTATCAGATGGTCGCGGCCTACGCGATGTTTGCCAATGGTGGTGAGCGTGTGGAGCCAACCCTCGTGGACCGGGTACAGGACCGCTATGGCCGCACGGTCTATCGCCATGACACGCGCCGCTGCACCGATTGTTCGGACCCGGGCATTGCCCCCAGCGGCAGCCCGCGGATCGTGTCAGACCGCGAGCGGGTGATGGACGCAATCACGGCCTATCAGCTGACTTCAATGATGCGCGGCGTGGTGGAGCGTGGCACGGCGCGCGGCCACGTGAACCTGAGCGTGCCTGTGGCGGGCAAGACCGGTACCACGAATGAAGCGCGCGACGTATGGTTCGTCGGCTTCACATCCAACATCGTCGCGGGTTGCTATATCGGCTACGACCAGCCCCGTCCGATGGGCAGCGGTGCGTATGGCGGCGGCATGTGCGGCCCGGTCTTTACCGAGTTCATGCGCGAGGCCACGGCCAAATATGGGGGTGGCGAATTCGATGTGCCGCCCGGTGGCACGTTCATCAACATTGATCGCTTCACGGGTGCGCGCCTTTCGGATGCCGCCACCGGCGCCAATGTGGTGGCCGAGTATTTCCGCGAGGGTCAGGACCTAATCTTTGGCATGGCCTTTGATGGCGGGTTCGCAATGGGCAATGATCTGGACCTTTTCCAACCGGGTGAGAGTGAGCAGGTCAAGCAGATCACGACATCGACCGGGCAGACGACCACGGTGGGTGAGAAAGCCACGTTTGGCTCGATCAGCTCGGGTGGACTTTACTGAGCAGGGCGTTCGGCGTCGCGTGCATTTCGAGGCGCTTGGCATGTGCTCTATCGCTTGAGGTGCACGGGCGGCTGGGGTATTTGTGCGCCCTGACCCAAAAGGACACTGAGCCCCATGCGCGCTGAAATTCAGACCCTCGTCTCCGAGATCGAAACCTCGCTGGAGCTTTTGCGCCAGCGGATGGACTGGGACAGTGTCCAGCACCGTCTGGAGGAGTTCAACGCGCGGGTCGAGGATCCTACGCTCTGGGACGATCCGGCCAAGGCCCAAAAGCTGATGCGGGACCGGCAATCTCTTGTCGATGCTTTGGCGACCCATGATGGGATCGCGCAGGAGCTGTCGGACAATCAAGAACTGATCGAGATGGGTGAGATGGAGGGCGATGCTGGCGTTGTCGCTGAAGCTGAGGCCGCGATGCGTGCCCTGCAGGCCCGCGCGGCGGCCAAGGAGCTCGAAGCGCTTCTGAACGGAGAGGCGGATGCCAATGACACGTTTTTGGAGATCAACGCAGGTGCGGGTGGCACGGAGAGCTGTGATTGGGCCAGTATGCTGGCGCGGATGTATGTCCGCTGGGCCGAAAAGCGCGGGTACACGGTCGAGCTGCAATCGGAAAGTGCGGGCGACGAGGCGGGGATCAAATCGGCAGCTTACAAGATCAGCGGTCATAACGCCTATGGCTGGTTGAAATCCGAGAGCGGGGTCCACCGTCTGGTCCGCATTTCGCCCTACGATTCTGCAGCCAAGCGGCATACGTCGTTCAGTTCGGTCTGGGTCTACCCGGTGGTGGATGATGATATCGACATCGAGGTGAACCCCGCCGATATCCGCATTGACACATATCGCAGTTCGGGCGCGGGCGGGCAGCACGTCAACACCACCGATTCTGCCGTGCGTATTACGCACCATCCCACCGGAATCGTCGTGACTAGCTCGGAAAAATCGCAACACCAAAACCGGGATATCGCCATGAAGGCGCTGAAATCGCGGCTCTATCAGATGGAGCTTGACCGCCGGAATGCGGCCATAAACGAGGCGCATGAAAACAAGGGCGATGCCGGCTGGGGCAACCAGATCCGGTCTTATGTCTTGCAACCCTACCAGATGGTGAAAGACTTGCGCACGCAGGTCGAGACCTCGGACACGAAGGGGGTTCTGGACGGTGACCTCGATGCGTTCATGGCAGCGACCCTCGCGCAGCAGCTGAGCGGTAAGAGCCGGTCAGAAGCACAAGGCGATTGAGGGTTTGCCCGGTTTGGCGAAGCGTCAGATTTGAGTATTTGCGCTAAGAAGAAGCCCGAGGGCTGAATGCTGTGTCTCGGTGGATGCGGGGTGGGATATGGACGACCTTTTGACAATGGGGGCAGCAGCCCAGGCACGTGCCATGGCAGTGGGGCAGCTGCGGGCCGTGGATGTGATGGCGGCGACGCTTGCGCGGGTGCGGGAGGTCAACGGGGCGCTCAATGCGCTGGTCTCACTGGCGTCTGAGGCGGATTTGATGGCAGCGGCGCACGCGGTGTATGCGGGCGATGTGCTTGGGCCGCTGCACGGGGTGCCGGTGGTAATCAAGGACCTCGCCGATGCGGCAGGGTTCGCGACGTCACAAGGCTCGCCTATTTTTGCGGGTCAGGTGGCGGCGGGGGATGATGCGCATGTGGCCCGGTTGCGCGCAGCGGGTGCGATCGTGATCGGCAAGAGCAACGTACCGGAGTTCGGCATCGGCTCGCAGACATATAATCCGGTCTTTGGCGCGACGGGCAACCCGTATGATGTGACGCGCAGCGCGGGAGGGTCGTCTGGCGGGGCGGCGGCGGCGCTGGCGTCGGGGATGGTGCAGATCGCGGATGGGTCGGACATGATGGGCAGCCTGCGGAACCCGGCGGGCTGGTGCAATGTTTACGGGATGCGGCCCACATGGGGGGTGGTCCCGGCGGGGCCGAGCGATGAGGTGTTCCTGCATCATCTGTCGACCAATGGGCCCATGGCGCGTTGCCCTGAGGATTTGGCGGTGTTGTTGGAGGTCATGGCAGGGCCAGAGGGGGGGCAGCCTTTCGGGCGGGCGCTTGAGGCGTCGGATTGCCCTGCGGTTCCGCGCATCGGCTGGCTCGGGGATTGGGGCGGGGCCTATGCAATGGCGCCGGGCATTCTGGAGCTTTGCGAAGCGGCTTTGGCGCCGTTGGGGGCTGTTGAGGCGCTTGGCCCGCCGATGGATGCAAGCGGGCTTTGGGAAAGTTGGTGCGTGCTGCGCAGCTGGGCCATCGCCATGGGGCTTGCGCAGATCATGGCGGACGAGCGGCGCGACCATCTCAAGCCCGAAGCGGTATGGGAGGCAGAGCGGGGGCTGGCCTTTAGTGGCGTTGATATCCACGCAGCCAGCGTTCAGCGCAGTGCCTGGTTTGCCTGCGCAATGCAGCTTTTTGAGAGGTTCGATGTGCTGGCCTTGCCATCGGCGCAGGTCTGGCCCTTTGACAAGCGTGAAACGTGGCCACGGGCCATCGGCGAGCGCCGGATGGACACATATCACCGCTGGATGGAGGTGGTGATCCCGGCGAGCCTGATCGGGCTTCCGGCTATCTCATTGCCTGCGGGGTTCGGGGCGGAAGGGCTGCCGATGGGCGTGCAACTGATCGGCCGGCCTGGCGCGGACCGGATGCTTTTGGAGCTTGCCGCGCGACATCACGCGGCTACGCCTTGGCCCGAGATGCGCCCGCCTGTGCTTTGAGCCTTTGAGCGCGGCGCAGGGCGCGCTAGACTGCACCCAAATGGGAGGGGGCAGATATGTCGCAAAGTGAGACACCGGAGCTGGGCGTGCCGGCCATGGGGCCTGTGCAGATGTCGATGCTGGGTGCTGCGTTGCGCCGGGGGTGGCGCGATATGCGCGCAGCACCGCTTTATGCGTTGGTCTTTGCGGGTGTCTATGTGGCGCTTGGATGGCTCATGACATGGGTGACACTGGCCACGGGCAAGACATATTGGCTGATCTTTGCCGCCGTGGGCTTTCCGCTTTTTGGACCCTTTGCCGCCGTGGGGCTATATGAGGTGTCGCGCCGCCTTCAACATGGCCGCGCGCTTGAAGCGCGGGCTGTTTTCGGCGTGATCCTGCATCAAAGCACGCGGCAGCTACCGTCGATCTGTGTGATCATCGTGATGGTATTTCTCTTCTGGTTCTTCCTCGCGCATATGATCTTTGCGCTCTTCATGGGTCATGCGGCGATGACCAATGTCTCCACCTCCTTTGAGGTTTACACCACGATCAACGGCGTTTCGATGCTGGCTGTGGGCACTGTGGTGGGGGGGCTCTTTGCCACGCTCCTTTATATGATCACGGTGTTTTCGCTGCCGCTGCTTCTGGACCGCGAGGTGGATTTCGTCACCGCAATGATCACCAGTTTCGGCCATGTCGCGGCCAATCCCGGGCCGATGCTGGCGTGGGCGGTTTTTGTGGCGCTGGTGACGTTTCTGGCGATGATACCGGGTTTTTTCGGCCTTTTCATCGTGCTGCCGCTCTTGGGACACGCCACCTGGCATCTTTATTGGCAGGTGGTCGAGGCGGGGGACGCCTGAGCGCTACTCCTCGCGCCCATGCGCCTTCAGCCGCGCGTGAAGGGCTGTCGCCTCAGCCGCACCCGCCTCCAGCGCAAAGACGAACGCATGTGTCAGAAAGAAACAAGCCGCATCGAGCGAATTCGCCTCATCGGCGGCCTGCGTGTAGAGCCGGATCAGCGCAGGCCTGTCGCGCGCGTCATGGGCGGCCAGCATATCAGCATGCAGCGCGCTCATTCCGCCGCTTGAGCATTGCCGGCTGCGCGATGGCTCAGCACTTTGCCCGCGACCCAAGCATGAAAGCAATGTGTGGGGCTGTCCATGACGGGTGAGAAGCGTCCGCCGTCGAACCCAGCCACCTGGCGGCCTTTCTGCATGCCTTCCACAACAAAGATGTCCTCCTCGAACACAGTTTTCCAAAGCTGGGCGTTGCGTGCGCGCAGGCCTTCCGGCGTGCCCTCCTCGGCGTAGTAGAGGTGAACATGCTCGACTGTATGGCCCGTGCCTTTGGGCTCAAGGATGATGGCGAAGGCATGGTCGCGGTGGACGCCCAGAAGGACATTGGGATAGACGGCTATATATTCCGCCTGTTCGTTCCATTTGGCACCCACCCCTTCGAAATCGGGGAATTTCGTGCCATCCTCATCGGTGAGCTGGCGGTAGACCAGCGTGCCCTGACCGGAATATTCCTCGGGCGCCTCAATATGGTAGTGATCCTCCAGCCGGGAATAGCTGTTGAGGCCCGGATGCACCCAGGGCAGGTGGTAGCTTTCGCAGTAATTTTCCACGGCCAGTTTCCAGTTGGTCGCGACCTCAAGCTGAAACCGGCTGCCCGGGCCGCCATGGTAAAGCGGTAGATCGAACTCGGCCCAGCGGGCGATGATATCGGCCATCGCCACCTCGAATGCGGGTGCGTCGCCTGAGAGGTTGATCCAAACCACATCGCGCCAGATATGCGAGCGGACCTCGTTGAGGCCAAGCTCGCTGCGCTTGATCGACGCGTGCGTGTTTTGGCCGGGGCCGCCCACATGCGGGGTCGAGACCAGATCGCGCTTGGT
>ERZ887849.1285-NODE-1285-length-24099-cov-35.156921_pt1 | contig 24099 bp, 25 predicted proteins | sample MGYA00521267_ERZ887849 | MGnify/ENA primary metagenome ERZ887849 (study PRJEB32303, sample SAMEA104408601) | aquatic metagenome | biome: Brackish water; feature: Pelagic; material: water | place: Baltic Sea | collected 2014-06-06T16:11:00 | depth 2,863 m ... | reverse complement strand
ATAAGAAAATTATTGGTATCAAGAGACCAAAATTATCAATTATGGGCTTCAACCCTCACAATGGTGCTGATTTTAAAAAAAAATTAGAAGAGCAAACAATAATCACACCTGCTTTAAATGTTTTAAAAAGAAAAAAAATAAACATCACCGGACCAATTCCTCCAGATAGCGCCTTTAATCAAGTAAAAATAAATAAAATAAATTGTTTAATAGGAAACTATCATGATCAGGTTTTGCCTACTTTTAAATATATTAACAAATTTAAAGCAATCAATATTACTTTGGGACTTCCGTTTTTGAGAATATCTCCAGATCACGGACCAGCCGAGAATATTAAAGGAAAAAACTTAGCAAATCCTGAAAGTTTTTTATTTGCACTACATTTTTTTGAAAAATATTCAAAAAAAATATGAAAAAAAAATTCGGACAGAATTTTTTAAAAAATCAGCAAATAATTAATGAGATAATTAACTTTTCCGAAATTAGCAAAGAATCGTCTGTATACGAAATTGGCCCCGGCGATGGTGCTCTTACTAGAGAAGTTATAAAAATAAATCCGAAAAAATTTATAGCTGTTGAAATTGATATTGGTCTAAAAGATAGACTAGACATTTTATTCAACAACACAAGACACCAGATAATTTATGCTGACGCACTAAAATTTGAAGAGACATCTTATTTTACAGACAAAACAATAGTGATTGGCAACCTTCCCTATAATATATCTATTCAATTATTAATTAAATGGATTCATCAATATTCTAAAAAAAAATGGATCAAAACAATGATATTAATGTTTCAAAAGGAGGTTGCAGAAAGAATTATTTCTGATCAAAATTCAAAAAAATATGGACGCATAACTCTTCTTGCTTCAGCATTATTTAATATATCATTTCTTATGAACATTAATAAAAAAGATTTTTTTCCGATTCCAAAAGTTGATTCGACTCTTTTAAAATTTGAACCTTTAGAAACACCTCATCTAGATGAGGAGCAAATATACAAACTAGAATTTTTATCAAATCAACTTTTTTCATCACGCCGAAAAAAATTAAAAAATAAAATATTGGCACTCTTTAATCCACAAATTATAAAAAAAAACAACCTTGAACAATATTATGATCTAAGAGCTGAAAACCTTAGTAGAGATATTTTTTTCTCCTTAGCAAAACTTCTTTAATAAAACTTTAATATTTAGAAATAAATTGTCTTTGAGGAATATGATTGTGTATTTGAAGTATATTTTTAATTTTTTTTAAACAATCATTAAGATTTGCATTAACGACAGCATAATCATATTCATGCCAATGCATGATTTCTTGTTTTGCTTTACTCATTCTTTTTTTTATAAAATCAATGCTACCCTCTCTTTTTTTTAATCTTTTTTCTAGTTCTTTAAGAGATGGTGGAACAATAAAAATACTAAGAGTATCGTTTGCCATTTTTTTCCTAACTTGCCTTGCTCCCTGCCAGTCAATATCTAAGAGAATGCTTTTTCCTTTTTTAATTTTTTCATCAATATTTTCTTTGAGTGTTCCATAAAAATTTCCAAAAACCTTGGCGTGTTCAAGAAAAGCTTTTTGTTTAATTTTCTTTTTAAAAAATTCTATCGAAACGAATCTGTAATCCACACCATCTATCTCCCCTTTTCTTGGTTTTCTTGTTGTCAAAGAAACTGATAGTTTGATGTTTTTTTTATTGTATGTGAGTTTTTTGGCTATAGTAGTTTTTCCTGCCCCTGACGGGGAAGAAATCACAATTAGCAAACCTTTTTTTTTTACTTGTAACAGAAACTATTTAGCTGACTTTTCAACAAATCTAATAGCATCTCCAACAGTTAATATTTTTTCTGCTTCACTATCAGAAATTTCAGCACCGAATTCCTCTTCGAAGGCCATTACTAATTCAACTGTATCTAAACTGTCAGCGCCCAAGTCATCTATAAAGCTTGCATCATCAGTAACTTTTGCAGCATCTACTCCTAAATGATCAACGATTATTTTTTTTATTTTATCTCCAACTTCACTCATGATTTTTTCCTTTTTTTTGATTTGTGTATTTTGATTTTTCTTTAGATTAATAAATGAAATTAATCAAGCCATATACATACCACCATTTATATGTATGGTTTCTCCTGTGATATAATTAGACATGTCAGAAGCTAAAAATATTACTCCATTTGCAATATCATTGCCCACTCCCATTTTTCCCATTGGAATATTGTTTAACAACATAGCTTTTTGATCTTCTTTTAGCACTGAAGTCATGTCTGTTTCTATAAAACCTGGTGATATGCAATTCACTCTTATATTTTTTTTAGCATACTCTCTAGCAAGTGATTTTGACATTGCTATCAACGCAGCTTTTGAACTTGCATAATTAACTTGCCCAGCATTACCTAAGTGGGCAACTACAGAAGTTATATTAACAATCGAACCCTTTTTGTTTTTTAACATCAACTTAATAGCTTCCTGGGACATTAAAAAACTAGAGGTCAAGTTTACATCAATAACTTTTGACCATTCATCTTTGCTCATTCTAATAGCAAGATTATCTCGAGTAATTCCAGCATTGTTTATTAAAACATCCAAACCGCCAAGTTGATTCATGCAGTTTTTAAATAAATTAGTAATTTGATGATGATCTGCAAGATCAAAAGCTTCAATTAAAATTTTGGGAAATTTACTTTTTGTTTTTTCCAAATTCTCCTTATTTGAACCTATAATTAAAATTTGAGAACCAAGTGAATATAATTTTTCCAATATAGATAACCCTATACCTCTTGATCCGCCCGTTAAAATTATTTTTTTATCTTTTAAATTTATGTCCATATTTCTAATTTTTGATATCCTCTAAGCTATTATAACTATTTATTAAGATCTCTTGTTTAAATCTTTTTAACATACCACTCAGGGCTTTACCTGGTCCAATTTCAAGAAAATCTGTTACAGAATTTTTTAACATGTATTCAATTATTTCTCTCCATCTAACTCTCTTATAAATTTGTTCAATCAAAAGTTTTTTAATTTGCTTACTATCAACCACTTCATTAGCACTAACATTCGAAATAATTGGAATAATAGGATTCTTCAAGTTACAATCTCTTATTAAATCTTTCATATTCTCTGATGCTGGTATCATTAATTTGCAGTGAAATGGGGCTGATACAGGCAAAAATATACTTTTTTTAGAAATTTTTTTTTTTATATCCATAGTGCATTTTTCAACCTCCAATTTTTTTCCACTTATAACAATTTGTCCTGGGCAATTATCGTTTGAAATTTCAATTGATGGATAATTATTTTCATTTATTATTAATTCAACTTCACTAACCTCCGCTCCAAGTACTGCAGCCATACTTCCTTCTCCTGGGGCTACTGCAGTTTGCATAAACTCGCCTCTTGATCTAAGAATTTTTGCCGCATCAACAAGTGAAAGAGATCCTGCACAAACTAAGGCTGTATACTCTCCCAGTGAATGGCCAGCACAATAAGAAAAATTTTCAATTTTTATATTGTGTTGTTTTTGTAAAACCCTAAAAATCGCAACACCCGTTGTCATTATCGCTGGTTGTGTATTTGTAGTTAAATTTATATCTCCTATGCCTTCATTAAATATAATATCGCTTAATTTTAATTTTAAAGCCTCATCTACCTCATGATAAGTGTCTTTGGCTTCTTGGTAAGAATTATAAAGATCAAGGCCCATACCTACGTATTGAGAGCCTTGACCTGGAAATAATATGGATTTTTTCAATGTTCTAATTTTTTAATATATCTTGATAAGATATGCATAATATTATAATTAACAACTTTTTTTAATAACAAAACTTAAACTAATGAACTATTACGAACACACTTATATTACAACTCCTGAACTAAGCACTCAAGAGATCGAATCTGTGAGAAAAAAAATTACTGATATTCTTGAAAAAAATGAGAGTAAAATTGTTAAAGAAGAAGACTGGGGAATTCGAACTTTAGCTTATCCGATAAATAAAAGTACCAAAGGCAAATACAGCAATATTTATATCGAAGGCAATAATAAGGTTATTAAAGAAATTGAACAATTTGAAAGATATGATGATAGAGTAATAAAATTTTTATCTATAAAAATAAAAAAAATTCCTGAAGAAAATTCTGAACTGGTAAAAACAGCTTAATGATGAAAAGAAAAAAAGATAAAAAAAAATTCAATAAGGGAGGAGCTAACTCATTATTTAATAAAAGCAATCAAAGACAAACTAAATCTTGTCCGCTAAGCGGCAAAAATGCTCCAGAAATTAATTATAAAAATCTCAAATTATTAAAAAAATACGTTTCTGATACTGCCAAAATTCTTCCAAGCAGGATTACAAATGTATCTTTAGGAAAGCAAAGAGCACTTTCAAAAGAAATAAAAAAAGCAAGGGTTTTGGCTTTGATGCCTTACGTTGGTAATTAATATGCAAGTAATTCTTTTAGAAAATATTAAAAAATTAGGTACGATTGGAGAAAAAGTTACTGTAAGCGATGGCTATGCTCGCAATTTTTTACTAAAAAATAAGAAAGCTCTTATAGCTAATAAACAAAACACAGAACTATTTGAAAAACAAAAATCTGAAATTAATAAAAAAAATGAAATAGAAAAAGAAAAAGCAAAAGAAATATCCAACATTATTCACAATGCTGAGCTAGAAATACTAAAAGAAGCAATGGAAAATGGTCAGCTATACGGCTCCATTAGCATTAAAGAAATTATCGCGTTAGTCAAAACTCAAAAAAATGTTGAAATTTCTGCAGAAAAAATTGAGATCAAAGGTCAAATCAAAACTACTGGAATTTCTAAAATTTTTATCAATTTACACGCTGACGTACAGGCAGTTATCAACCTGAACGTTAAACCAAAAGTAGAATAACAAGTTTATATTTAATTAACTTTTCCACAAAATTAAGTAAAACATAAGATTGAAGATCACATCTCATCTAATACAACTCTAGTTAATGAGTTCTCTAAAAAATATTGAAATATTATCCAATCTAAATGAATCTCCTCAGAATTTAGAGGCAGAGCAAACAGTATTGGGATCTATATTGCTGTCAAATGAAATTTATGATGAAATAACAGATATAAACGAGGATTCTTTTTACAACCCTGTTAACAAAAAAATTTTCAAAATTATTCATGATTTAATGTCTAAAGGATTGCTGGCAAATCCTATAACATTAAAAAATTTTTTTTCTTCTGAGGATGAGCTAAGCGATATTGGAGGTAGCGAGTATTTAGTTAAATTGACAAAATTTTCTACTTCAAAACTACAGATTAAATACTATGTAAATCTACTTCATGATCTTAAAATAAGAAGAAGTTTGATTGATATTTCAAGAGAAACTTTAGATGAAGCGCTTAATAAAAATTCTGAGATAAATGCTGAGCAAATTATAGAGTCTGCTGAAAAAAAATTATTTGATATTGCTGAAAGAGGAAAATTTAATAGATCATATATTGAGTTCAAAGAAGCCTTAACCCAAACCATAGCAATGGCATCATCAGCATATAAGAATGAAGAAGGCATAGTTGGTGTGCCAAGTGGGCTTAGAGATTTAGATGACAGATTAGGAGGTATGCACAATCAAGACTTGATTATTATTGCTGGGAGACCCTCTATGGGAAAAACAGCATTAGCAACGAATATTGCATTTAATGCATCTAAATCATTACTTGCTAGAGGAAAAAAATCATCCATAATTTTTTTTTCTTTAGAAATGTCATCAGAGCAATTGTCAACAAGAATTCTTTCAGAACAATCTAGAATTAAATCAAATGACATCCGAAGAGGAAAAATAAATCAAGATGATTTAGACAAATTTATTGAAACCTCTAGAAATTTAGAAAATCTTCCACTGTTTATCGATGATACTCCGGCAATAACCATATCAACCTTAAGTAATCGTGCTCGAAGAATTAAAAGATTACACGGACTAGATTTAGTAATTGTTGACTATATTCAGCTTATGAAATCAGGAAATTACAGAAATGAAGGAAGAGTACAGGAGGTTGCAGAAATTACACAAGGTCTAAAGGCTCTTGCTAAAGAATTGGATGTGCCTATTTTAGCACTATCACAACTATCTAGAGCTGTTGAACAGAGAGATGATAAAAAACCACAATTATCTGACTTGAGAGAATCTGGATCAATAGAGCAAGATGCTGACGTAGTAATGTTTGTTTATAGAGAAGAATATTATCTTGAAAAATTGGAGCCAAGAGTTGGAACGGCTGAGCACGTTGAGTGGCAAGAAAAAATGAATCTAGTGCATAATTTAGCAGAATTAATTATTGGAAAACAAAGACACGGTCCGACTGGTGTAATTAGGCTCGAATTTGAAAGCGCTTTTACCAAATTCAAAGACGCTCAGTCATAAAATCTTGGTTACAGACATATAGAAATCCACTATATAAATATCATTTAACACATGAACTTTTCTACTGGGCAAGTCGCTATTGATTTAAAGTCTATTAAACATAATTATTTATTTTTAAAGAATTTTTGCAAACCCGCAGAAATTGCTGCTACGGTTAAGGCCTCAAGCTATGGTCTTGGCGGAGAAAATAAGATTGTTGAAACATTGGTTAAAGTCAAATGTAATAAATTCTTTGTAGCTAATATTGTTGAAGCTTTAAAAATAAGAAAAAAATTTAAATCTATAACTATTTTTGTTCTTAATGGACTAAACAAAAATGAAGAAAAAGTATTTTTTGAAAATAACATAACCCCAGTCCTCAATAACTATAATCAATTTCAAAAATGGACTTATTATTTAAAAAAAAATTACAACATACCTTTAATGCTTCATGTTGATACTGGTATGAATAGATTAGGCTTTCAAAAAAGTGATATTGAAAAATTAAAAAAAAATAAAAAAAAATTACAGCTATTTAAAGATATAACTATAATGAGTCATTTAGCTTGTGCAGATGATAAAAATAATCAATTTAATTTAGAACAAAAAAAATATTTTGACCAAATTAAAAAAGAATTTCCGGAGTGCAAATACAGTTTGGCAGCTTCGGGAGGCATATTTTTAGGAAAACAATACCATTATGATATGGTTAGACCTGGGATTAGTCTTTATGGTGGAAAAAGAACTTTTCATAAACGGATTAAACATGCTGTCGCTTTAAAAGCTCCTATTATTCAAATTAATGAGGTCAAAAGAGGTGAATCAATCGGATATTCAAGAACATATTATGCAAAAGAAAATATTAGGACTGCTACAATTTCCATAGGTTATGCTGATGGTATGAATATAAGATTAACAAACAAAGGTTATTTTCATTTTCAGAAGAAAAAAATTCCAATAGTTGGAAGAGTTTCTATGGACTTAATTATTTTAAATATAACTAAATTTAAGAATAAGTTAAAAGTCGGTGATTACATAGACATATACAACAGAGACTACACAATAGACGATTTTGCTAAACAATCGGGTACAATTCCTTACAGAATTATTACTTGTATGTCGTCACGATATGATAAAAAATATATATAGAACGTTAATTTTCTATGTATAAAAATATAATTACTTTTCCCAAGACAATCCTAGTAATAATCTCAATAATAGTTCTGAGTTCCTTATATTTTGCAAAGGATTTCAAATTAGATGCTTCAGCGGATACTCTATTATTAGAAAATGACCCTGATCTGAAATATCTTAGAGAAATAAACGAGCGCTATGGATCTGAGGATTTTTTTATTTTAACTTATGAACCTAAAGGACCTACAGATAAAAATTCAATTTTAGAATTAGAAAAATTTACTCAAAAAATTAATGAATTAGAGTGGGTTAGCAAAACTATAAGTGTAATAAATGCTCCCCTACTTCAAAGCACAGATGAACCCTTAATTGATAGAATACAAAATTTAAAATACATAACAAATCCTGAAATTGATCTTGATACAGCCCTAAATGAACTTACTAAAAGCTCAGTATATAAAAATTTAATTATTAGTTCCGATGCTAAAACATTTGGAATTGTTGTTTATCTCAAAGACAATATTGAATATTTAAAAAAAATATCCGAAAAATCACAACTTCTTACAGTTCAACAGTCTAGAGAACTCAATGACTCAGAAATAAAAAAATTGGATCAAGTAAATATTGATCTTGATATGTTTAAAAAAAAACAGGGACAACTTATTTCAAAATACAATCAAACTATTAAGAATTTAATAAAAGATCAGAATCAATTTGCCACCATAAGACTTAGTGGAATTCCCATGATAGCTGATGATATGATTACATTTATAAAAAAGGATATTGTTATTTTTGGCTTTGGTGTTTTTGCATTTATTATATTGATACTTTGGACAGTCTTTAGAGATTTTAAATGGGTGGCGCTACCACTTATCAATTGCTTTGTTTCCATCATAATTATGGTTGGATTTTTAGGGGCCTTGGATTGGAAAGTTACTGTCATATCATCAAATTTTATTGCATTAATGCTTATACTGACAATTTCGATGAATATTCATTATCTAGTTAGGTATATGCAAAATAAAAATGAACATTCTGAAATTACACTAACTGAATTGATCGTTAAGACTTCATCAAATATTTTTTATCCAATTTTTTATGCAGTTCTAACTACTATTTGCGCTTTTATGTCCTTAATATTTAGCGACATAAAGCCGGTAATAGATTTTGGTTGGATGATGACATACGGGCTTCTGGTTTCTTTTATCTTGTCTTTTTTGCTGTTGCCATCTTTAATTTTAATCTTCAAACCCCAAGTTTCACCAGTCATCAAAGAAAGTAAGTCAAAATTTGCAGAGGTTCTTGCATATATATCTATAAAATTTTCTACTTCAATTTATGTGTTCTCGACTATTCTTATTGTTTTTTCTATTTATGGGATCAGTAAACTAAAAGTAGAAAACAGCTTTATTAATTACTTCAGTAGCAAAACAGAAATATATAAAGGCATGAAAAATATAGATGAAAAGCTAGGAGGAACGACGCCACTTGAAATTATTTTAAAATTTAAAAATACCAGTGTTGTAAAAAATGAAGATGATTTCTTGGGCTCAAATAGTAAAGAAAAAGAGGAAGACTACCTTGGAGAAGTAAAACAAAAATTGTATGACGATAAATACAAATATTGGTTCACCAGAGATAAAATTGAAAAGATTATTTCCGTTCATAAATACTTAGAAAAAAATCCTGATATTGGAAAAGTTTTATCGTTTTCATCAATACTCGATATCGCTGAGAGTCTGAATAAAAACAAACCTCTTGGGAGCTTAGAAATGGGAGTGCTGTACAATAAGCTTCCGGAAGATATTAAAAAAAACATCATAAATCCCTACATTTCTATAGATAATGATGAGGCTAGGATTACTATGAGAATTCTTGACTCAAAGAAGGATTTGAGAAGAAAAGAATTAATAGAAAAAATAAATTACGACTTACAAAATAAATTTTCATTCAAAGAAGACGAATATAAAATTACTGGTGTTCTGGTTATATTTAACAATTTACTTCAAAGCCTTTTTGATTCACAAATCAAAACACTAGGTATTGTTATGTTGGGAATATTTTTAATGTTTTTAATACTGTTTAAATCATTCATTTATTCATTGATTGGAACTATACCTAATTTTATAGCTGCTTTTTTTGTTTTGGGATTTATCGGAGCTTTAAATATACCTCTAGACATGATGACAATAACTATAGCTGCAATAACAATTGGTATTGCTGTAGACAATAGCATTCATTACATTTTTAGATTTAGAGAAGAGATGAAAAATAACAAAACCAAAAATGAAATTATTTATATCTGCCACCATAGCGTAGGAAAAGCAATTATTAGCACTTCTGTGACGATAGTCTTTGGATTTTCAATTTTGGGTCTTTCAAATTTTATTCCTACAATTTATTTTGGTCTATTCACAGGATTAGCAATGATTACAGCGTTAATTTTAGTCTTAACATTACTACCAAGACTTCTTATTCAATTTGTTCCAAAAAATAATGGATAGCTTTTTAGATTTAATTAAAACATTTTCAATAATTGATTTTATATTTATTGCTTTCTTAATATTAAATTCACTACTATCTCTGAACAATGGTTTTATATTAAGTCTATTATCTTTTTTAAAATGGATTTTTGCTTTAATATCTGTAAAAATATTCTTACCTATCTTAACTCCTTATACAGAAAGTTTTATAAAGTCAGAATTCACGCATGACATGTTGTTTGGTAGTATTCTTTTCATTCTCTCGGTATTTTTTATTATTTTAATTTCTAAAGGTTTAAAAAAGACTATCTCTTGGACTGGTTTTGGTGGTGTTGATAAATTTTTTGGTTTTATTTTTGGCTTTTTCAAGGGCTATGCATATTTCGTTTCAATATTTACTCTATTAAATTTTATTCACCCATACGATAGATGGGGCTCAAATCTTAATGAAGGAAAGTTTTTTGAATCGATTGTAATGGGTCAAAAATTTTTAGAAGAGAATCTTCCGAAAAGATATGAATATATTGATAAAAGCAAAGAAAATGTTGATAAAATTACTAAATGACTAATGTCATCTTTTAATATACTTCAATGCTTGTGTTAGACGATAGATTAAGAGAAGAGTGCGGAGTTTTTGGAATTTACAACCACAAAGATGCTGCTACTCTAACTGCTCTAGGTTTGCATGCTCTGCAACACAGAGGTCAAGAGGCATGCGGAATTAATACATTTGATGGAAAGCATTTTTATTCAGTTAAAAGAAGAGGTTTAGTTGGTGACAATTTTACAAGTAAAAAAATAATTGATCAATTACCAGGAAATGCTGCCATAGGACATAATCGATATTCCACAACTGGTCTTCCTATTATAAGAAACATACAACCTTTTTTTGCAGATTTGCACCTCGGTGGTATTAGCATTGCACATAACGGAAATTTAACAAACGCAATTCATATCAGAGAAAGAATGGTTAAGGATGGGTCGATATTTCAAACAACCTCAGATACTGAAACTGTGGTTCAATTAATTGCTAAATCAAAAAGAATTAAAATCTTAGATAAAATTATAGATTCCATATTTCAAATTCAGGGCGGCTATGCAATGGTCATGCTAACAAACAAAAAACTTATCGGTATTAGAGATCCTTTTGGAATTAGACCATTAGTCTTGGGCAAATTAGGAGATTCTTATATCTTTGCATCAGAAACGTGCGCTCTTGATATTATAGGAGCTGAACTAATTAGAGAAGTAGAAAACGGAGAAATAATCATCATTAATAAAGATGGTATTGAAAGCGTAAAACCTTTTCCAAAACAAAATCCTCGTCCATGTATTTTTGAATATATATATTTTTCAAGACCAGACAGTATTGTTGGGGGTAAAGGAGTTTACGAATACAGAAAAAATCTTGGCAAACAATTGGCAATTGAGAGTCCTAGCGAGGTTGACATCGTATCCTCTGTTCCAGATTCTGGAAATCCAGCAGCAATTGGTTACTCGGAACAATCAAAAATAAAATTTGATATGGGAATCATTAGAAATCATTATGTAGGGAGAACCTTTATTGAACCTACACAGCAAATTAGACAATTAGGAGTGAAATTAAAACACAATCCGAATAAAGCATTAATTAAAAATAAAAAACTAGTATTAATTGATGACTCAATTGTTAGAGGAACAACTTCAAAAAAGATTGTATCTATGCTTTATGATGCTGGCGCAAAAGAAGTTCATATGAAAATCTCTAGCCCTCCAATCAAATACCCCGATTATTATGGAATTGACACTCCAAATGTCGAGGAATTACTGGCAGCTAATAATAGCATTGAGGAAATGAGAAAAATAATTGGAGTTAAAACTCTATCTTTTTTAAGTATAGATGGTGTCTATAAAGCTTTAGGACATAATAAAAGAGACGATAAAAATCCACAATTTACAGATCACTGTTTTACAGGAGACTATCCTGTCAAACCTATGGATTTAAAAAACCAAAATGATAAAAATAACCAGCTTTCTTTATTAAGTAACGTGATTGGCTAGTTTTTGTCAAAAGGATTGTCATTATTGACAAACTTTATTATCGCAACTTTGTTATAAATGCCAAAGTAACTCAGGAATTGTTTTAAAAAGAAATTTTTATAATCTTTATTGATACCCTTGAGGCGTGTTCCAAAAGCTTTTAGTATTATTGGTTTAGAATTAACTTGTCTTAAAAATTTAATTTTAGGTCTAAAATTTCCTTTTTGTGGTGCTCTATGAGAATTATTTGTTTTTTCTAAAAAAAAATTTAATTTTTTATTATCAATCATAAGTTTTGTAGATGCATCAAGACTACAAATTTTTTTAATAAATATTTCAGGACTTTTTTCCATAATAGATGAGAAAAAATGAGGTTTAATTAAAATATCTGAAAAAAGATTCTCAAAGTAATAATTAAAATATTTAGTTCTAGTCTTGATTTCGTCTTTAATTAGATCTGCTTTATTAATAATAACAATTAAAGTTTTTAATTTATTTAAAATCATTCTGCAAATTTGTTTGTCATTTTTTGTAAATTTATCATTAGCATCCATCATAAAAATAATAATAGATGACTTATTAATTGCAGATAAACATTCTTTAGTGATGTAAGATTGGTTTTCGTCTTTGGATTTTGCTTTTTTTTTTAATCCACCAGTGTCATGAAAAACTAATTCATTATCACCAAAGTTAAAAGATTTGCTAATAACTTGTTTGGTTGTACCTGGTTCGTCTGCAACCTTTGATATATTTGAACCGAATATTTTATTAAAAAATGTTGATTTGCCGACGTTAGGTTTTCCAACTATAGCTATGTCTATACTCATTGAATTTTATAAATAGTTTCTTTGTCACCCACTAAATAGAGGGTATTATTTGCTATGGCTGGATTTGATTTAAAACTATCAGATATATTTTTATAATTTATAGTTTCTAAATTTTTAGAATCTATAGTTATAATATAGCCATCATTTGTAATGAGATAAAACTTATTTGAAGCAACAAAAATATTATCTATTTTTGTAGACTTAGTTTTAATTTTATTAGACTTTAAATAATTAATTATATTTTTTTTGTATAAAATTTTACCGCTATTCTTATTATATATACTAAAGAAACCTTCATGATTTGCCGCAGCAATGATTTCATTATTTATTAAAGGCGTAAGGCTGGAAGATTCGTTGACAGACCAATAAATTTTAGCAGTATTTAGGTCTAATTTTTGAAATTTTCCATAAGAGGATACTAAAAAAAGGTCATTATTTGCTATAACCGGACTAGCGATTTCGAATAAATTGTTATCACTATAAACAGAGGAAGGTTCCATGGTTAAGTTCCATATTATGGACTGCTTTTCAAGATCAATGCATGTAATGATACCAAAATCATTAGAAAATATTAATTTGTCATTAGCAACAGCTAATTTAAAAGCATTGTAAGATTTCGCTGTATCAGAGCCAGTTTCAAAACTCCAGTTTTGATTTCCGTTTAAGGAATTTATTGAAAAAATTTTTCCATTTGAGTTTATGACGTAAATATTATCTTTATATATTGCCAAGTTTGATAAAAAAGGAACACCAAGATTATTTTTCCAAACAACTTCGTTATTGTTAAGATTATAAGCATAAATAAATCCTAAATTATCAGAAACATATAAAATATTATTATTGACTATAATTGAAAACTTTAAGTGATAATCACTAAAATATTTTTTTTTATGAACTTGATATTTATTTACAAGTTTTAAATTTTCATCAAGAACGACTATATTGCTGTAGTCATCAATAAATACAATTTTGCCTTCATGTATTAAAATATCTTTTTTATAAATATTTTCGGACACATTATTAAAAAAACTGCTAGTTTTTGATATCTTGAAACTATTATTGAACTCTATATGTGGTAATAAATTTGAAGAGTTGAAATTAGGATAATTCCAATTAATTATTTTCTTTTCTAATTCTGACAATGAAACTTTTACTACATCAAATACTTCATCAGTATTTATATTACTCTTATTTTGAAGTATGGTGATTCCTTCTTTTTTAATATCTTTAACGCTAATTTCTAAGTTGGATTTAGGAGAGCAGCTAATAATTAGAAGAAAAATACAAACACTAAGAAATTTAGTTTTCATTAATTAAAACCTTTAATTCTTCTGCTTTATTTTTTTGATTTTTACTTAGATAATAATCACTTAATATTTGTAAAATTATTTTTTTGAAATGAGATTCTTTGTTACTTTTTATATCTAACAATTCTAACATTTCTTGCTCACTAGCATTATCAAAAATTAAAAGTGATTTTTTAATTTTCAAGAGGTCAGTATTATTGTTTGATAATTTATTTTTTTTAATTAAATTATCTAAAATCTTTACAACCTCAGTATAAGGTTGTTTTGTAAGTTCTATGAGTTGATTTAACGACAACATAACAACAGTATCATTTTTTGAATTAGTTAACTGTATTAACTGATTTATAGCTTCATTCTGGTTTTTTTTAACAACTTCATTAGTAATTATTGCGTATTTTTCCAAGTCTTTAGCACTAGAATTATTATCAATGGTTAATTTAACTTGATAAAAAATGGGTCCAAGAATTATGAGGATAGTAAAAAAAATAATATAATATTTATTTTTTTTGAGAAAATTTAAAATTTTGTCGTTATAAATACTTTCGTTTATTTGATTATCTAGTTCGTTGGACATTTAATATGTATTTCTATCAGTTGGAAATTTTCTTTTAATTATATCGGATTTAAATTTATGAACACTTTTCAATATTCTACCTCTTATATCATCATATTGTTTTACGAATTTTGCAGTTTTGGTGAAATAACCAAGCAAATCCTCAGTAACTAAGACCTGTCCATCGCATTGTTTTGATGCTCCAATTCCTATTGTTTTGATGGTTGAGATTTTGTTCAATTTATCTGCCAGTGCTTTAGGCACAGACTCTATAACTACAGAAAATGCCCCGGACTCTTGCACTGCTGTAAGATCATTTATAATTGATTTTTCTTCTTTTTCAGATCTGCCTTTTACATTGTAGTCAGACAGTTTATTGGCCTGTTGTGGCATTAAACCAATATGGCCCATAACAGGTATTTTGTTTTTAACTAAAGTCTTGATAATTTTTTTTATTTTTAAACCACCCTCAACTTTTACCGCATCACAATTTGTTTCTCTCATAATTTTTTTTGCATTTTTTAGAGCAATTTTAGGAGATGTCTCGTAAGTGCCTTTTGGCATATCAACAACTAAAACACTTTTCTTAACAGCTAGTCCTACAGCTTTTCCATGATTAATCATTGTTTGCAGCGTAACATTTTTTGTAAAATTATTGCCATAAATTACCATGGACAAGGAATCTCCAACTAGAATTAAATCACAGTTACCATCTAAAATTTCTCCCATATACCTTGTGTATGCAGTTAGGCAAACTAATGGACGCTTAGTATTACAAAATTTGGTTATTTTTTTTATTGTTTCTATTCCCATTCTATTGTTCCTGGTGGTTTAGAAGTAACGTCATATACAACTCTATTGATTCCATTTACTTCATTAACAATAGTACTACTTATCTCAGATAAATCAGAATGCTTAAAATTAAAATAATCAGCTGTCATTCCATCAACAGATGTAACTGCCCTTAATGCACAAACATAGTCATAGGTCCTTGAGTCTCCCATGACTCCAACAGTTTTTATAGGTAACAAAGTAGCAAAAGCTTGCCAGATATTTTTATAAAGATTTCGCTTTTTTAACTCTTTAATAAAAATATCATCAGCATGTTGTAAAATCTTAATTTTTCTTTCGTCGACAGCTCCTAATATTCTTATTGCCAGACCTGGCCCAGGAAAAGGATGCCTATCTAAAATAGTTTTGGATATGTTCATTTTTCTACCAAGAATTCTTACTTCGTCTTTAAACATTTCTCTAAAAGGCTCTAATAAAGTAAATTTAATTTTTTTTGGCAAACCACCAACGTTATGATGTGATTTAATTATAGAAGTAGGGCTACCTGAAAAGCTTTGGCTTTCAATAACATCAGGGTAAAGTGTTCCCTGAGCTAAAAAATCTACATTGTTATATTTTTTGCTGAACGATTGAAAAATATCAATAAATGTCTTACCGATAATTTTTCTTTTTTTTTCTGGATCATGTATATTTTTTAATTTTTTTATAAATAGATGGCTTTTATTTAAATGAATAAAGTTTTTTTTGAATTTTTTTTTATAAATATGTGCAATTTGTTCACTTTCATTTCTTCTCATTAAACCGGTATCAATATAAACACAAATTACATTATTCTTTATAGCCTTTTGCAAAATATGAGCAAGAACACTACTATCTACCCCTCCAGAAAGTGCGCATAGGACTTTTTTATTACCTACTTTTACTTTAATTTCTTGAATAATTTTTTTTAACTTTGTTTCATCTGTCCAATTTTTTTTACATTTACATATACTAAAAATAAAGTTTTTAAATATAACATCTCCGTTGTTAGTATGAATAACTTCAGGATGAAATTGAACAGTATAAATATTTTCTTTTAAATTTTGAGTAATTGCGCAACTTGAATTTTTTGTAAACGCAACTGTAGAAAATCCTTTTCCAATTTTTGTAACTTGATCAGAATGGCTCATCCAAACCAAATTTTTTTTATTTTTAAAAAAATTTTTAGTTAACGGAGAATTGTTTTTTAAAAAAATTTCTGCTCTTCCAAACTCTTTTTTTTTTGAAAATTTAACTTTACCCTGAAAATGCTTAGCAATTAGTTGGTGTCCATAGCAAATTGCTAGCACGGGTATTCCTTTTAATAAGTTAAAATTTTTAATTCTTGGAGATTTAGACTCAGAAATTGACGCAGGGCCACCAGAAAGAATAATTCCTTTTATATTGGTTAGTTTTATTAACTTATTAAAATTTTGAACATTTATTATTTCACAGTACACTGATAATTCTCTAATCCTTCTTGCTATAAGCTGAGTAACTTGTGATCCAAAATCTATAATTAAAATTTTATTCGCATCTTTGCTCATTGCACTACCCTTTGAATTTTTTTATAATTAAATTGATCTCATTTAATTCATTACAAAGTTTAATACAAACAGAACTTAAAATTTTATAATTTGCTTCTGCTACTGAATAATCACCTTCTTTAATGTTTAATTTTATCATTAACAATAAAGCTTCTTCGTTTTTTGGATCAAGTAACAATGCTGTTTTAATATTTTTTTTTTCTTCTTGTTCATTTTTTACTTCAGAATATATTTTTGACAAATAAATATAGCTATCAATATTTTTGGGATTATAAACAATACTTTTTTCGAATTCGATTCTTGCTTGTTCAAAATCTTTTTTTTCAAAAAAGTTTTTACCTTTTGTTAAATTTATATTCTCAATAGCAAAACTAGTGCTGCTATATAAAATTAACAGCAACGATAAGAATATTTTCATTTAATTTTCTATAGGATAATTTGGCGATTGTTTGGTAATTTGAACGTCATGGACATGCCCTTCTTTAATTCCTGAATTTGTAATTTCAACAAAAGTAGCTTTTTTTTTAAGCTGCTCAATAGTTTTGGCCCCGACATATCCCATGGATGATTTTAATCCCCCAACTAATTGATTAACAATATTTTTAAGTGGACCTCTATATGGAACTCTACCTTCGATTCCTTCCGGTACTAATTTTAAAGAATCTTTTATATCTTGTTGAAAATATCTATCTGCCGATCCTCTTGCCATTGCCGCAAGCGATCCCATTCCACGATAAGATTTGTAACTTCTGCCTTGATAATAAAATATTTCACCTGGAGCCTCATCCGTTCCAGCAAATAAAGATCCAATCATAACAGTATCAGCTCCTGCACCAATTGCTTTAGCTATATCACCTGAGTATCTTATCCCCCCATCTGCTATTATTTTAACTTTATAATTTTTCAATCCATTCGCTACATTTTGAATAGCGGTAAATTGGGGCATCCCTACTCCAGCCACAACTCTAGTTGTGCATATAGATCCAGGTCCTATGCCAACTTTAATAGCATCAGCTCCATTATCTGCCAATTCTTTTGCTGCATCAGCAGTAGCAACATTACCTACAATTAAATTTTTAAATTTAAAATTCTTTTTTATATTTTTTAAAGCAAGAAATACCGAATCAGAGTGTCCATGAGCTGTATCTAGAATTAAAGCGTCGACTCCAGATTCTATTAAATGTTCTGCTCTTATCAAACCCTCATCTCCAACTCCTATAGCGCCCGCTACCATCAAGGATTGCTTGCTATCTTTGGAAGCATCTGGATATAATTGTGATTTTTCTAAATCTTTAACAGTAATTAATCCAACACATTGAAATTGCTTATTTACAACAACAAGTTTTTCTATTCTATGTTCATGCAATAGTTTTTTAGCATCGTCAGATTTTACTCCTTGGTTTACCGTGACAACATTTTTTGTCATTAAATCTTTAACTTTTGCTTTAGTATTTTTTGCAAATCGTAAATCACGATTAGTAATAATTCCTACTAATTTATTTTTTTTATCAACTACAGGTATTCCTGAGATTTTGTGTAACATCATTAATTCAATGGCAGCAGAGATATCCATTTCTGGACTTATGGTGATTGGGTCAACAACCATTCCAGATTCAAATTTTTTAACATTTTTAATCTGTATGGACTGCTCCTCAACTGTCATATTTTTATGAATACATGCAATACCACCTAATTGAGCCATTGCGATTGCCAATCTATAATCAGAAACCGTATCCATAGCAGCTGAAATTATTGGAATACCTAACGAAATATTGTTTGTTAGTGCTGTTCTGGTAATTGAGCTAGTAGGTAGGTGTGATGACTTTTTAGGTACAAGAAGTACATCATCAAATGTAAGTGCTTTCTTTAGTTCCATAAACACGTTTATTTTACAATTGAACTGTTGTCAATAAATTATAAAACTGAATATAAATAAAGCTCTTTAGATTCTTTCCTGCTTGAATTTGGCTTAATAAAAAGATGTTTTGTGAAGTTATTTTTTACAAAATCTACAACTTCTTGATTACCCGTTCCAGAAAAAGTTTTTATCAATATCGACCCATTTTTTTTTAAGTACCTCAAAGCGAAACTCATAACCTGCATAGATATGGTATTACTGCGCATAGCATCCAATGATCGATTACCAGTAGAATTTTCAGCAATATCTGACAGTACAACGTCAAACTTCTCTCCATTTATTCCCTTGATTAATTTTTCTTTAACCTGATCTTCAGTAAAATCGCCAGTAACAATTTTACAATTTGCTATTGGATCTATTTTTAACAAATCCATAGCAATGTTGTGTCCATCTTTATTTATTTTGCTTGAATATTGAGACCAGCTTCCTGGGGCCGCTCCAAGATCAATAATGTTTTGATTGTTTTTTAAAAATTTGTGTTTTTCATTAATTTCAATAAGCTTAAAAACTGCTCTCGATCTATAATTTAATTTCTTAGCTTCGGAGACTAAAGGATCATTTAACTGTCTTGTTAACCAAAGTTTTGAACTATGACTTAAGTTTTTTTTTTGAAATTTTTTCAAAGTACTAAAATATTGCTTGATTATAAAAGATCGTCTGAAATCAAACTATCTTTTGAGCTTATTTTTAAATTGTGCTTTTTTTTTACTATTTTATAGTGAAAGAAACTAACAGGTATAGAAAGCAAGTACAGTATTCCAACTACAAATAATGTCTCAAAAGTATAATTGATTAAGAAGCCAAAGACTAACCCGGAGATTATCATTACTAATAAAATAATTGGCTTAGTAACTTTGAATTTTTTAAAAGCATAGGTTGGTATTTTGCTAATCATTAAAAATGAAGTGATTAATACAACGGATAAAGACATATTATTTATTTGTGTTATTGAGTTAGAAAAATTGCTTAAGCTCAAAATAACAGGTAATAATAAAATACCAGCTCCAGCTGGCGAAGGTACTCCTGTAAAAAAATTTTCTAACCATGGACTTTTAGTTACTACTGAAGAAACATTAAATCTTGCTAACCTCAAGCAACAACAAATTACAAAAAGAAGTGTGGCTAGCCAACCTAAATTTCCATACATATTTAATTCCCATATATAAATAATCAGAGCGGGTGCTACACCAAAGTTAACAAAATCAACTAACGAATCTAGCTCAGCGCCAAATTTTGAAGTACCTTTAATTAATCTTGCAATTCTCCCGTCAGCAGCATCTAATACAGCAGCCAAAGTTACACATATAACTGCATAATGAAAATTTTGAACTAAAGTAAATTTAATTGCAGTAAGACCTAGGCACAAAGCTAGTACAGTTATAACATTCGGTATAACAGCTCTAATACTTACAGCTTTTTTCATGAATAATAATTATCTATTTATTTTTTCTTAGCCAATAAAGATTCACCTGCTACAACGGATTGTCCTACTTTTGCAAGTAATTGATAACTACTATCAAAATATAAATCAACTCTACTTCCAAAACGAATAATTCCAAACCTTTCGCCTTGACCCAAACGATTTCCTGGTTCTATTTCGCAAACAATCCGCCTTGCAACTAGACCTGCAATTTGCACAATCCCAAATTCATCTCCACTTAAAGATTTTACTTTTAATATATTTCTTTCATTATGCTCACTGGCTTTATCTAAAGAAGCATTGATAAATTTCCCTGGTTTATAAAAAATCTCTTGGACAGAGCATTCAAGCGGAACTCTATTTACATGGCAATTAAACACATTCATAAACACGCTTACTCTAATAAACTCTTTTGAATCCAAACCAACTTCTTTTGGTCCCTTGCACTGTGTGATCATGCTTATTTTTCCATCGGCTGGACTAACTAAATAACTATTATCGTTTATTGCTACTCTATCAGGATCTCTAAAAAAATAATAAACCCAGATATTTAAAATAATTCCTAAAAATCCTAAAGTATTAGATAAGAAAAAAATAAAAAAATTGACTATAAGAGTAATAGTTAATATTTTTATACCTTCTTTATGAATTTTTGGAAAAATTATTTCTAACATTTATTTATAATTGCTTATATTAGCTACATCTATATAACAGTTTTTTTTAAAATAATAGCATGGCAAAAATTAAAGTTAAAAATCCAGTAGTAGAGCTAGATGGTGACGAGATGACTAGAATCATCTGGGATTTTATCAAGCAAAAATTAATTCTACCTTATTTAGATATAGATCTTAAATATTTTGATTTAGGTATGGAGAGTAGAGATAAAACTAACGATCAAATCACAATAGATAGTGCCAATGAAATTAAAAAATATGGGGTTGGCGTTAAATGCGCAACAATAACGCCGGACGAGGCAAGAGTTGAAGAGTTTAAGCTAAAAAAAATGTGGAAGTCTCCTAATGGTACAATAAGAAATATTTTAGGGGGAACAATTTTTAGAGAACCAATTATTTGTAAAAATGTGCCAAGACTTGTTCCTGGTTGGACAGATCCAATTGTCATCGGTAGACATGCTTTTGGTGATCAATATAGAGCTACAGATTTTAAAGTTCCTGGTAAAGGTAAATTGACTATTAAATGGACATCCGAAGATGGAAAAGATTCGCTAGAGCACGAAGTGTTCAATTTTCCAAGTTCTGGAGTTGCCTTATCTATGTATAATTTAGATGATTCTATAAAAGATTTTGCAAGATCATGTATGAATTATGGACTGCTTAGGAAATGGCCAGTTTATCTTTCTACAAAAAATACAATCTTAAAAACATATGATGGAAGATTTAAAGACCTATTCCAGGAGGTGTTTAATAAAGAATTTAAAACAGAGTTTCAAAAGCACAAACTTACTTACGAACATAGACTTATAGATGATATGGTTGCTTGCGCTATGAAATGGAGCGGTGGCTATGTGTGGGCATGCAAAAATTATGACGGTGATGTTCAATGCGATACTGTTGCCCAAGGCTATGGTTCTTTGGGACTAATGACTAGCGTTTTGATGACACCGGATGGAAAAACAGTTGAGTCTGAAGCTGCACATGGAACTGTTACTAGACACTATAGGGAATATCAAAAAGGGAATGAGACTTCCACAAATCCAATTGCATCAATTTTTGCATGGACAAAGGGTTTGGCGCATAGAGGAAAACTTGATGGAAATGAAGAATTAACAAAATTTGCAAATGCTTTAGAAGAAACGTGTATTGAAACTGTTGTAAATGGAGAAATGACAAAAGATTTAGCTGTATTAATTAGTCGAGATCAAAAGTTTCTAACTACAAATAATTTTTTAGAAGCAATAAATAAAAACCTCCAAAGTAAACTTCAATAAAGTTTGCAAGAAAAAATAAAAAATATCTTAATTATTAATGCCGGTGGTGGTATCGGCGACGCTCTGCAATTTTTAAAAATTTTTAAATTACTTGATAAAGAGTTTAACAACCCAAACATAAATTATTATGGAAATGATTCAAATAATTTTTGGTTTGAAACCACTTTAAAATCATTAAAACCACTTAATGTCACAACCATAAAACACTACCCATTATATTATGGATTTAGATTAAATCATTTTTTTAGCAAAATTATCAAGGCTGAACAAAAATATGACCTAATCATAGACAATCAATCCAAAATTAGGAATTCATTAATATACAAACAAATACCACATAAATATTTCTTAACTTTTGCTATGCGTGGATTATTAAGCAATCCATTAATATATTTAAGCAAAAAAACTCATACTCAAACAAGAGTGTTTATGTATTTAGAGAAATTTTTAAATAAAAAAATTAATTTCCAAAATTACAATATTGAAATTAACGATATATACGAAAATGAAGCAAAGAGACTTATAGATAGTACAAAAAAATATATTGGATTTTCAATTAAAGCTGGTCACCCGACAAGAAGTAAGGAAATTCAGTTAGTAGAAATAATTAAAACAGCCCAATATTTTGTGGATAAAAATTATATACCTGTTTTTTTTATTGAAGAAAAAAATAATAAAGAAATAACAGAAATAAAAAATAACTTACCAAAAGCATATTTTCCGGAACATCTAGCAAAAACTGAACTTAAAAATCCATCGCTTGTCATCGCTTTAGCCAATAGCATGGAATTCAATGTTACAATTGATAATGGTGTGATGCATATGCTTGGTCTAAGCAGTAAAAAACTTTTTTGTTTTTTTTACAAAAACTCAAAAAAATTTAAACCACTACGAGATAATGTCTTCATTTATGATTGTGAAGATGAGAATACAAACATTAAATTACTTACTTCTAAAAAAATAATTGAGTTTATAATTGATAAAATTTAGTTAATTAGATTCTTAATTTCGTTTAAAATTAATTTGTAAATAGATCTAATATCTGGCTGAATTTCCCCCCCGGCTTGAGCAAAATCTTTTCTACCTCCGCCACCTTTTCCATTTACTAACAATGATATTTTTTTGATTAAAGATGAGGCATCAAATTTTTCTAGTAAATTATTTGAAACCCCAACGGCTAAACTTAATTTACCTTCAATTTCGCTAAAAACAATAATAACAATGTTTGAAAAATCTTTTTTTGCATCATCTACGATGGATCTTAAATCTTTGCTGGATAAACCATGAATGTACTGAAATCTAATTACTAGATTATTTATTTTATGATCTTCAATAATATTTTTATCAGGACTTTTTAGAATATTTTGTTTATTTAAAATATCAAAAAAATTATTTAACTTTGCTAACCTATCCAACAAAGCAAATTCGGAAAATTGTTTAATATCACCGTTTAACAAAATAATTTTATCCTCTAATTTTTTTATTTGAGATAATAAATTTTTTTCTTTATCTTTGTTTGACTTATCTAATAAATTTTTATAATCTAAAAGTTCATTACTTCTAAGGGCTTCTATTCTTCTAACTCCAGAGGCAATGGATGATTCATTGATAATCTGAAAATCACCTATTTCTGACAAGTCAGAAACATGCGTTCCTCCACAAAGTTCGGTTGAGAATACTTTATTATTATTATTTCCCATCGTCACTACCCTAACCTCTTCTCCATACTTTTCTCCAAATAAAGCCATCG
>ERZ887849.1280-NODE-1280-length-24171-cov-10.368511_pt1 | contig 24171 bp, 18 predicted proteins | sample MGYA00521267_ERZ887849 | MGnify/ENA primary metagenome ERZ887849 (study PRJEB32303, sample SAMEA104408601) | aquatic metagenome | biome: Brackish water; feature: Pelagic; material: water | place: Baltic Sea | collected 2014-06-06T16:11:00 | depth 2,863 m ... | reverse complement strand
TTTTTTTCTTATTCTTGTGAATTCATTGGGTCCCTCTACATGAAGCAACTCCTGACAATCCCCACCATTGGCATTCTGCTAATGGCGTCTTTTTTGACACTGCAAACGAATTCTGCGCAAGCTCAGGACCCTGAGTTTACGCAATACTTCGCCAACCCGCTGTATCTCAATCCAGCCTTCGCTGGTTCGGCCCGTTGCCCGCGCATGACCATGTCATACCGCAACCAATGGCCCGCGATGAGCGGCTCATTCGTCACAACTGCGGCCTCTTACGACCAGCACGTGGAAACACTATCTGGCGGTTTGGGGTTCATTGTCATGAACGACCAAGCGGGAAGAGGAACGTTGAGTACTACGAGCTTGAGTGGGATATACAGCTACCAGCAAGCGGTGACTCGGAAACTGTCCATCAAAGCGGCGATGCAAGTTAGCTACATGCAAAAGGCATTGGATTGGGATCGTTTGACGTTTGGAGATATGATTGATCCGCGGCGTGGTTTCATCTATGAAACGCAAGACATCCCACGCGGAGGAATGGTCAAAACAGTAGACTTCAGCTCTGGCATCATCGGCTTTACCGATCGTTACTATTTCGGAGCAGCAGTCCACCATCTGAATGAGCCCAACGAATCATTGGTCGTCGGAACGAGCCGCCTGCCTATGAAATACACGTTCCATGCAGGGGCCATACTGCCTTTGCAGCGATCTGTAACTGGAATAGAGTCCACGATATCCCCGAATATCTTTTATAGAAAGCAGGGTGAATTCGAACAATTGAATGTGGGACTGTATGTCAACAAAGGCCCTCTTGTTGGTGGTATCTGGTACCGTGGCATCATGTTCACCGATTACCGGGACGCATTCATCGTGACTCTGGGCATCAAAACAGATGTCGTTCAGTTCGGTTATAGCTACGATTTGACTATTTCTGAGTTGACACCTTCTACCGGTGGAGCTCATGAAATCAGCATGACGATACAATTTGATTGCCGAGGCAAACGTTCTAAGTTCAGAACAATCAACTGCCCGTCATTCTAAAAATGAATCGATGTGTTTTGGAAGCATTCTCAATTTCACTTCCTTCACACTCGCTCAACAATCTGTAAAAACCCATTGGAACCTCAAAAAAAATGAATTGGAAGTTCACAGTCCCTCTGATGTTCTTTGGTGCACTCCTCATGACCGGATGCATCGCAGACCGTTCCGGCGCCACAGGATGGGCCTACAATGACCCTCTAAATGGCGGATTTGAGAGGCAAGCCTTCTTTGAGCAAGAAACGGCCCCAGGCTTGGTTTTCATCGAAGGAGGAACATTTACGATGGGCCAGGTCGAAGATGATCTAACCTATAATTGGGATAATATTCCTCGCCGTGTCACCGTCCCCTCATTTTATTTGGACGAAACCGAGGTGACCAACCACTATTGGTTGGAGTACCTGGCATGGCTTCAACGCGTCTATGGGAGCAGCTATCCTGAAGTGGTTCGTCGCGCTCTGCCAGACACGCTTGTTTGGAGAGAGAAGCTCGCTTTCAACGAGCCATATGTAGATTACTACTTGCGACATGCCGCTTACAGGGATTATCCTGTCGTTGGAGTTTCCTGGAACCAGGCCAATGATTTTTGTAAATGGAGGACGGACCGCGTCAATGAACAGCTCCTTATTCGTGAAGGATTGATCGCACACAATCCAGACGGACAAATGGATGAGGACCATTTCACCACTGCTGCCTATCTCAGCGGACAGTATCAAGGTGAAAGTGTAGCAGAAGGATTGAAAGATTTACGCCCAGGCAGCTCAGGCTACCGCAACGTTGTGTTCGAAGACGGGCTTCTTCAGCCAGCATATCGCCTGCCCACCGAAGCTGAATGGGAATTTGCTGCGCTCGGTTTAATTGGCAACAGTTATGCTGAACTGATCACGGACCGGCGCACGTATCCATGGGACGGCCATTACACTCGGAATGACAATGGGCGAGACCGTTCTTACGGCGACATGAACGCCAATTTCGCACGAGGACGCGGTGATTACATGGGTGTTGCTGGAAGTTTAAATGATGGGGCGGCAGCGACTGCTGCAGTGTATCAATATGCCCCCAATGATTATGGGCTTTACAATATGTCGGGCAACGTCAACGAATGGTGCTTGGATGTATACCGTCCCCTCAGTGGTATGGATGCCGAAGAGTTCAGACCCTTCCGAGGCAATGTATATCAAACCAAGCAGCTCAACTCAGAAGGCCAAATTGCAGACAAGTTTGATTACGTCGTGTATGACATCGATGCCATTGATGGCGATTTGAAGGCTTATCAAAAAGCGGCTGCCAAAAACTTCATCGAAGAAGAACAAAACCTCGTAGACAATCTTTTCACTTACATTGAAAGCGCTAAAGCTGAACGTAAAGTGAAGCGAGCCGAGGATGCTCAGGATCAGATGGCGGAAGCTCAAGAGCTCATTTTAGATAGCGACCTCCTCGTTGCACCTGATTTATTAGGAATATTCACAGCCAACATTTCATCGAGCCCCGGCGAATTGCGCTACCGTGATGTCACCGTTGAAGAAAGTTTGGACCGCGATAATTATCGTGAAGCCGACAACATTGACTATCGTGATGGCGATTTAGATTCAAGCATCGACTTTGGCCAAGAAGGATTCGATAAGTCAAAGAGCCGAATGTATGGCTATGGAGAAACCACGCTCATCAACAACCGTTCTCGCGTCTACAAGGGTGGAGCGTGGAATGACCGTAGTTATTGGTTGAGCCCTGGGACACGTCGATTCCTTGATGAGGATAACGCTTCAGCTGCGATTGGATTCCGCTGTGCCATGGACCGCATGGGTTCACAAATCATCGCAGGTCCTCGTTAACTCAATGACTTAGAACACATTTGAAAAGGCTCCTCATGCGGGAGCCTTTTTCTTGCTTGAAACATTCGCATGCACATCCGGAAACCGTAATTTGGACGCATGCTTATGGATGCCACCAATTCTGCCTTAAAGCAAATAGACGCAGCATTCCGAAAATCGAACGGAGTGACGACTGATACGCGGGGCGCCAGTCCTGGCAAATTGTTTTTCGCCCTGAAAGGCGATCGCTTCGACGGGAATGAGTTCGCCTTGCAAGCTTTGGAATCAGGTTGCACACTCGCCGTGGTGGACGACAAAACTGTTGCCTTGACGTCTGAACTTTGCATTGCAGTGGACGACGTTTTAACTGCTTTGCAAGCACTTGCTCAACTGCACCGCTCACGTTGGGATTTCCCGGTTATTGGATTAACCGGCAGCAATGGAAAAACTACGACAAAGGAATTGCTTTACACCGTTTTGAAAAAGCGTTTCGCCAAGACGTACGCTACTCGAGGCAACTTAAACAATCACATCGGCGTTCCATTGACCATTTTAGAAATTCCAATCAATGCCGAGATGGCCATCATCGAAATGGGTGCCAATGCGCAAGGGGAAATCGCTGTTTTAGCGGAAATCGCGCAACCAACACACGGTGTGATCATCAATATAGGGGAAGCTCATTTAGAGGGATTTGGCGGGCTTGATGGCGTGGTTAAAGGAAAACGAGAGCTGTTCCGATACTTCGAGCAATCCCCATCTCCCGGAAAGCATATATTCGTTCATGCACGCCATTCGATTCTGTTGGAAATTTCGACCACTTTGGAGCGAACGTGCTACGGGACTCCTGATCATCCTCCTTTTGTACACGAAAACGCTTCCAAAGAACAGACCGTCAGTTGGGAAGATGTTGACGGAAGCATTCAGGGCCCCCTTCATCCATACATCACAGGACATCACAACCATGACAACATGATGACCGCCGTTGCCATTGGGCGTTATTTCAATGTGACCAAGGAACATTGTTCCCAGGCGATTGCAGAATACAATCCAACGAACAACCGCTCTCAATGGCGTCAAACCGAACACAATCTTGTGCTCATCGATGCATACAATGCCAATCCAAGTAGCATGTCCACCACCTTGGAGCATTTCGCTCAAGCCGCGGACAACACCGACCAAAATAGCATCTGCATCATAGGCGACATGGCTGAACTTGGAGACTTCGGGAGCGAAGCACATGACAGAATCCTCAAGTTGGCCCTTGATCTAAATTTGATCGTCTGGACCGTTGGACCTCTTTTTCAGCAGGCCGCAGCGCATTGTGACGTTCAAGTCAAATCTTTCGCAGACACATCCCAAGCCACAACTGCGCTAAAAGAATTGGCATTGAAGAATCATCGCATTCTTCTCAAAGGTTCCCGTTCCATCGCGTTGGAGCAACTGGTCGATTGCCTCTAAAGCATTGCGTTCGTCACCAAGGTGGTTTTAACCTGCGTATCTTTATCAACCATGGACTTTATCTCGGAATTGCGATGGCGTGGCATGCTCCACGACATGACCCCAGGGTTGGAAGAACAACTAGCCCAAGGCCCTACCAAAGGATATGTTGGCTTTGACCCAACTGCAGACTCCCTGCACATTGGGAATCTTGTTCCGGTGATGATGCTCGTCCATTGGCAACGCGCAGGGCATCACCCCATTGCACTGGTGGGCGGGGCGACAGGTATGGTCGGAGATCCGAGCGGAAAAGCCGCTGAACGTCAACTCTTGGACGTCGAGGCGATTCAACACAATTTGGCTTGCCAGCAAACTCAACTCGAGCAGTTTTTAGATTTCTCTGGAGACAACGCTGCAGAAGTCGTGAACAACGCGGATTGGTTCAAAGAATTTCGATTCCTTGACTTCATACGAGATGTTGGAAAGCACATTACAGTCAACTACATGACCTCGAAAGACAGCGTAAAAAAACGCTTGGACTCGGGGATGAGTTTTACTGAATTCTCGTATCAACTCGTTCAGGGTTATGACTTTTTTCATCTCTGGAAAAACAAAGAGGTCAAAGTCCAATTCGGTGGTTCAGACCAATGGGGCAACATCACCACCGGCACAGAATTGATTCGCCGAATGGGCAGCGGTCAAGCTTTTGCTGTGACAGCTCCACTCATCACCAAGGCAGATGGATCGAAGTTTGGTAAATCCGAAGGAGGCAATATTTGGATTGATAAAAACAGAACCTCTGCCTATCGATTCTATCAATACTGGATCAATGCCGCCGATGCCGATGTTAGCCGGTTCATCCGCATTTTCACATTGAAAAGCCAGCCGGAAATCGAGCAACTTGAGGCACAACACGCTGAAGATCCTGGACGTCGCTTGCTGCAAAAAGCACTAGCAGAAGACATCACGCGAAGAGTGCATAGTGAAGAAGATTTACAAACGGCCATTGCCGCATCCGCCCTATTGTTTGGCCAGAGCACAAAAGAGAACATTGAAGCTTTACCTGAAAGTGAGTTCTTAAGTGTTTTCGAGGGGGTACCTCAAGCGGAAGTTGCAGCAAAATTGGTTCAAGATGGCATTTCCATTATTGACTTTATCTCTGAAGCCACCGGTTTTCTGTCATCCAAAGGAGATGCTCGAAGGGCGCTAAAAGAAAACTCCATTAGCATCAACAAATCAAAAGTAGACGACACCTACTCCATTACAAATGCTGACTTAATTGGAGGAAAGCACATTCTCGTGCAACGCGGGAAGAAAAATTACTTCCTTGCTCGTGTTTTCTAAGAGATTCGCCTAGAGATCAAATGCCATCAGGTTGCAACCGCGAACCTCCGCATGGTCATATCGTCCCAACACTTCAAAGGTCCCGTCATCGTGACATCGACCCAGATCTCCCGTCGAGAGGAAGGCGCAGGAGGCGATATTGGCCAAGTCTATGATGTGAAGACGCCCCTGTTGGCCGCAATCCTTCCATTCTCCTGGATCATCCAAGGCTCCCACCAGCACCTGCATCCATGGCGGAGTTCGGAACAGCCCTTTGCCTTTTGACCATGCCTGGGAAAGCAACTCTGTCATCCCATATTCACTTCCGATGACCCCGTTTTTTGGCAATCGACCGAGTCTGCGGTGAACTTCAGAACGAACATATTCTGGCCCTTTTCCCTTCATGCCTCCTGTCTCAAAAACACGCAAATTCAGCTGAGACCAGCGAGCGATTGTTGCATCGCTCAGTGAAGCGACCCATTGAAGCAACGCGTGTGTTACCCCGATGAGAAAAATATCGCCCGTGTAATTCTCAATGACACACGCGTCCAATTGCGCTTCCAACGCGGGCCAGTTCTCCATGAAAAACGAAGCTTCCGGCTCTGCAACTCCTGAATCCAACATGAAATTACGAACCATGTGCACCAACGAGGAATCGCTTCGCTCAAGGTAACCAGGAAGCAATCCTAGGAATTTTCGATGGGTATTTTTTGAGAAAAAGGTTCCAAATCCCCTCAACGCCATTTCGTTGTACCAATTGACCTCATCAATATGATGGATTGACGGAAGACCGCCCGTGGTGCCCGAACTTTTGAATTGATAGTCTCCTTCCCAATTCGAAGGGAAAACATGGACGGCATGCCGTTGAAACGTCTCAACAGGTAAAAAAGGAATCGCCTCTATCGCATCGACCTCATAGGGGGCAATGCCTCTTAGACGCACGTAATCCGAATAAACTTGATTGAATTCTGCTTGAAACCGAAACAATTTCAGGGAGAAACGTTGCCGTTGAATTAGATCAAAACCCTCTTGAGCCCGCAACAACGCACGCAATTCTGAGCGCAAATCATCGACTTGACTTTGGGCACTCATTCGAATCGAATTCTTGGCATGCATGTTTGCGAAGGTGGGGATTCCGTAGCTTTGAATCCAATCCTTCTGTCAATTTATCCCATGCGAATCCAGACATTTCTTTCGTTCGGCGTTCTGTTCGCCACAGGAGCATCAGTTTTGACCGGATGTCTGCCCGAACCCGCATTTCCGAACGAACCGGAAATCGCATTGGTTTCCTTCGATCTTCAATTGAACGGAAGCCGCGAATTGATCATTCAATTCTCGGATGGCGACGGCGATTTGGGGTTAAGTCAAGGCGACACCGTGGCTCCATTTTGTGCCACGTGTGAGTTCCACCAAAACCTCCATTGCGATTACCAAGAATGGCGAAATGAGGAATGGTTCGAGATTACTCTCGACCCCAATGCAGGTCAAATTCCATTCTATTACCGCGTTCCCGTTGCAGAACCTACTGGTCAGAATCCGGCGTTGAATGGAACCATTTCAGTTGATATGCCGACGTGGCACCTCAGCAGCATCTATGATTCGGTTCGCTTCCGAATCACCCTGTTTGATCGCTCTTTGAATGCATCCAATGAAATCTTCACGCCAGCCTTGTTGAAGCCGTAAGAGGGGCGATGACGAATTATATCACGCATTATGATTCAGAAAATCAAAGATTTCATTTTAAGAGCAATCGCCATTTTTGGACACCCAAAAGTGCGTCTGAGAAGCAAACCGAAAGTCTTTATCATCGGAACCCATAAGACGGGCACCACTTCCCTTGAGGCCTTCCTTCGTGACCTTGGCTATCGAGCCGGGCCGGAAAGGCAATTTTTAATGCTTGTGCAAGATTATCATGAAGAGCGCTGGGAAGGAATTTTTAAGGTCATTAGAAATTATGAAGCATTTCAAGATGAACCTTTCAACCAAGCGACTGATGAATTTATTATGAAAATTCGAAATCGATACCCCAACGCAAAATTCATTTTGAGCACAAGAGATGACGCCACTGAATGGTTCCAAAGTCTACTTCGGTTTTCTAGAAAAAAGTGGGCTGGTGAAACAGCATCCATTGGCTGGAATGATATTCAGAAGGTCCATTATGGACGGAAAGGTGACTATTTCCGGCGCTACCTGCGCTATCATCAAATCGAGGGGCTCGATTCAGATTATGACAAACTTCCATTTGACCAAGACGTCTTAGAAAATTGGTACAACACGTACAATTCAAGAATGAATGCGCTCTTCAAGGACGATTCAAATTTCATCCAAGTCAACCTGAAAAATGACGACACGGCGGAGAGACTGAAGCAATTCCTTGGGGTCGATCATTCCGAAGCGACAATCAAAAGACACAATGCGACAAAACTCACTTGATGCCGGGTGGTGCAGCATCGACCCTTTAAAAATTAAAGACGCGATAACGCCTGAAGGGACGGGAATCGTGGCAACGCATTGTTCTCGGGAGTGAAATGCCATGGCTCAGTGTCAAAACTGAAGAAGCCACAAAAAAAGGGGCGCCACTGGCGCCCCTTTTCATTGCAGTTCGCTTCTCTTATTCAGGACAATCTGTTCCGAAAGATGCCAAGAATTGTAGCAAATCGACTGTTGAGACAACGCCGTCTTCGTTCAAGTCAGCAGGACAGTTGTCCGTGAAGTCAAATTCGCACAATCCACTTTCAATGGTGGCTACGTCATCGTAGTTCACGGCATCTAAATACATGCAGCCATAGCAGCTGTAGTCACATGAGCCATCGTCAAAGAAGGCGCCTGTAGCAAAGTTGCAAGCGGTTCCATCCGTACAACCGAAGGCCGATGAGTTGGGAGCTCCAGGAGTTCCGTTGTCAACCCAACTCGCTTGCCAGTTGTCTGGATCGTCGTTGTTCAAATCTGTTTGGATCAATTCCAATGTTGAGCAACCTCCGTCAGGGCTTTGAATCAAAACGTTGCCCAAAACAGCAACCGTCTGCGAAGGCCAAGCGCCACCCTCATCGTAAGCCACGGCATCGATCATGTTGCCGAATCCATCTTCGATGCTCACCGCTTCCCCACTGTTGGAGAAGTTGCCCAAGTCCATTTGGAACACCTGCACACCCAAACCACCGTAGTTGGCTGTACCTGCATCAGAAACAGTCATCAAGAAATACTCTCCTGGCTGAACCGTCGTTCCTTCTGGGAACACATAGCCCAATTGCGGCTCACCGCTTGCTGAGTTGTAGAATTCAAAACCACTCATGTCAATGGCCATGTCATTGGAAATGTAGATCTCGACAAATTCAAAGTCAAAATCATCTCCTTGCGATGTACAAGGGTTGTAATGAATCTCATTGATCACCATGTTAGGTAGCGTGTAGTAACACGTCTCATTCATCGCATTCGTGACACCTTCTTGGAAGTTCAATGCCGCAACATCGTCACAGCCTGTGATGACACACGTACCGTCATCAATCGTCGCCATGGCGTCGTAGTTGTCTGCATCAGGATTCATACAACCTGGCGAATTGATGCATGAACCATCGTCTTCTTGGGCATATGCATCATAATTACTAAAGGCCACGTCAGTGCAACCCAAACGAACAACATCCGCATTGTCACGAGGCAACAATTTCCAGGCACCATAGGCGAAGAAATTCGGTCCAGTAACACGGTAGTCACGGCCTTGCTCCAACAAAGGAACATAGCTCGTACCGTCATTCGTCAACGAGTCGTCAATGGCGTTGTACCCAATGTCATCAATCACTCCAATTCCTGATCCGTCATTGAGGTGCCATTCGCCGTAGCTGGCGTCTGGGTTCACGCATTCTCCTGTCATTGCGATGAGAACACATTCCCACTGCTCGTCATTGATGGCATTCGGCGACAGCATCTCGGCTGCAGGCAACACGTTGCCTGAAGACAGAATGTCAAAGCTCCCTCCTTGGATCTGACGCAAGCCATACACTTCAGACACGTTGCCCAATACGGAAATTTCATCCCCGATGGCGACGCCGTCTCCAATCACCCAAATGGCTGACTGAGGGCCCGTTCCGTCTTGGATAACGAACGACGGCTGACCACCCAACGAGTTGTCTGCTGCATAAAGCGCTGTCACAATTCCTTGTGTCTGCATCTGTCCTGAGAGGGCTCCAGATTGGATTTCCTGAATGGTGTAATTCGAGATATAAACACAGGAAGCATCATCTTCCGTTGCGTTTTCATCGTAGTTCACAGCAAAAGGATCCGTGCAACCTGTCGTTGAAGCAGAGCATCCACCCGAGAAGGTGTGCATTCCCAAGTCTGTAAAGTCGTCCTGGTCCAGAACGGTCCATTCGGAATCAATGAAATTCGTTCCTGCTGACATCGCCCAATCGCCTCCGTTACCGGCATAGACCCATTCCTTTCGCACCAACGTGTGGTCTTTGGTGGCGTTAACTGTTCCGCCAACTTCCCAACCTGATCCTGGATCAGGTCCAATTTCACCGATAAGATCCACCAGCAACGTATCGGTCGCTGTTAATTCGAACAAACCATACGTGTCATCCCCATTCGAGAGGAAGTTGTACGTGACGTCAGCTAGGCCCAAAATAGTGGAGTCCGCCGAGCCATGGGCCACGATGTAAGTTCCGCCTGGAGCGATCGTCGCATCAAATGGGAAGTTGAATGTGAAAAAATCAAATTGATTTGACAAATAGGGATCTTCCGGAGCATCACATCCGTTGCTGCAATTGCCCAATGTGTACTGACTCAAGAAAACCGCTGAAGCAGTGGGATTGTAGATTTCCAGGTATTTGTTATTGCTCGAACCTTCTGAGTATTCCGAGAAGAAGATCGAACAAGCCTCGCCCGTGTATTCACAAGTGCCATTGTCAATGCCTGCTGCATCGTTGTAGTTGGCCGCGCCTGAATTGGTGCAACCATAAAGCAAAGCATCTGCTTCAGAACGAGGCTGAATCTTAAACGCTCCATAGGCATAGTCCAAAGGACCCGTAACCTGCCAGGTATTGCCCATCACAACAAAGCCTGTCGCAATCGCATTGTACCCACGATCGTCAACGACGCATTGGCCTGAAGCATCATCCATTCCCCATTCCCCAAAACCCAAATCTTCGTTGCTCACATCTCCTGTGACTTGAACCAAAACGCCTTCCCAAACCTCATCGGAAACCGTTCCGCTTGTCAGCACTTCTGCTGCTGGCAACGCTGCATTTTGCGCTTCAATAACAACTGAAACTCCTGTCAACTGAGTCAATCCGTTGTATTCGGCTACCGCTCCAGTGACCTCTACTTGATCTCCAACAGCTACAGGCACATTTGGACCGTACATCCAAATACCTGAATACTGGCCTTGACCGTCCTGCATGCTCACCAAACTTCCGAATACACCCGTGATGACACCATTGGTTACAACCGTCACGCCTGTGTAAGCATCCGTGAGCTGACCTTCTTGAATCGTTGCGATGGCTGTTGTCGTCACTTCCAAGCACGTTCCATCATTGTAATCTGCTGCTTCGTTGTAGTTCGGAGCTGCTGGTTCAGTGCATCCACCTTGGCCAACGGTGATCGTCCCTACCATGCCATTTGCTGCATGGCTACCAACACTGCAGTCATAAGAGTAGGCACCGGGCACATTGAATGTGTGGCTGCCGATGCAGACCCCATCCAGATTGCCGACTACCACACCAAAAGAAAACTCCTCGGGGTTCATGAATGATTCCCCCGTTTGGGTATTGGTCACACCGTTTACGTTGTGCGTTCCGCCAATGTTTTCCCAAATCACGGTTGTTCCAGGTTCAATGCTCAAATCAGCAGGGCTGTAGTACAAACTTGCTGTAGTCACGACGATGCCGTCCACGTTGCATGCATTGTCAAACGCGCAAGAACCATCGTCTTCCGTCGCTGCAGCGTCATAGTTGTTTGCATTCTCATTGGTACAACCCAAGACGGCTGGTCCACACGTACCGGTCCATTCATGGCTTCCTAAGAAGCTCCAGTCATTTTGAATAAGGACAATCCACTGCGAATCGTCAGCATTGGTACCCGCTGCCGAAGCCCAATCGTAACCGACACCCGCGCTTACGTTGCTCTTTCGAACCATCGTATGGTCGGCTGTTGCGTCCGCTGTGCCAGCGACTTCCCAACCTGACCCTGGGTCACCCTCAAAATTGCCCACGATGTCGACGAATACGTAATCTGTGTCGACACCATAAACCAATGCATAACCGTCATCGCCATTGAAGTATGCGTTTCCAGTTTGGTCCGTTTCTGCGATGATTTCAGCGCTTGAACCTCCATTCGCCCACACATAAACCTCACCTGGAGCGAGGGTCGCTCCTTCTGTAAAGAGGTTCCAATATTCATGAACACCGAGTGTCGTGGGGTCATTGCCAACCGATGCAATCGCATAGTCAGTCAATAAAACCGTTTCCGACGTCGGATTGAATATCTCCAAATATTTATTATTCGAAGACCCCTCTGAGTATTCAGAGATCAAAAGGCCGCACTGGGCGGAAGCAACGGTCGCTGTGAAAACGAGAACCGCTGCGAAAATCAAGGATAAAGAACGCATGTTGTGGGTTTAAGTTCGACAAAATGGCTCTGCAAGCTACCTAAAAAACATTCAAAATCTCACCTTGTCGAAAACTTATTTAACCGCTTAAACAAGCCATAACCCTCCTTTAACCCTAAAATTAAACGCTCAAGATTTATCAGGCCTTCTTGCAATCTTTTGAAATGATTACAAACCGGGCAATTGACGAAAGCTTTTCCGATGGTACGCGGTCACGCCCCCAACTCGAATCGCTTCCCTGTGAGCGCGTGTCGGATAGCCTGCATTTGTATGCCAACCATATGTTGGATGGCTCTTGGCTAATTTGCGCATCAACTCATCTCTATGTGTTTTCGCTAAAACACTCGCTGCTGCAATTGAAGCAAAACGTGCATCACCCTTGATGAAACATTCATACTCAGGGAGCCCTTCCTCTGTTCGAAATCGGTTGCCATCAATAAGTAAAAATTCGGGCGAAAGCTTCAGCGTTTTGACCGCTCGTCTCATCGCCGCAAAAGAAGCCTGTAAAATATTAATTCGATCAATTTCATCAGACTCGACATGGCATACAGCCCAAGCCTTGGCCTCTAATTCGATTCTGACCCGAAGAAGATTCCGATTCTTTTCTGACAGCTGTTTGCTATCGTTCAGCACGCCTTCATCGCACAACTCCTGTGCAAATTCAGGATCTAAGATGACAGCACTCGCTGTGACCGGCCCAGCGAGACACCCTCTGCCCGCTTCATCGCATCCGGCCTCAAGTCTGTTGATTTCGATCCAAGGGATTAAGTTCATGGCAACAACAACTTTTGAATGCTCTTCCATAGCAGCTCTGCTGAATGATCCCAAGAAAAATCTTGTGCGCGCTCCAAACCGCGATTGATTGCAGCCTGTCGAATGGATGTGTCCGACTCAATTTGGAGCATCAAGCGGGCTGCAGCATGGGCATCATCAGGGGCCACCAAACCGGCTTCCGCTCCACCACAAACTTCAGGAATCGACGTGACTTTGCTTGCAATAACAGGAACGCCACAAGAAAAGGCTTCAACAATCGGAACGCCAAATCCCTCAAAAAACGGCAAATAAACCAGCCCCAATGCTCCGCCCATTGCTAAGGCCAAGTCAATCCGGTCCAACCGCCCGACCCAGTGGACATTGGGTACTTGGCGCATCTCATCCGTCCACATGCTCGAACCAACAACGACAAGGGCCGACAAACCTCCTTTCGCCTGATACAATGCGAACGCTCTCAAGAGACCCTCGACGTTCTTTCGGGGATGCAAGCTTCCGACAAAGATGAAATAATGATTTCCTTGAGCCCATCGCTCGCGTTGGACCAACTTGACCGATTCATTGAGCACTTTATACGCTGCAGAAGGAGCGTTGGGAACCACGTCAATATCCGGGGTGTGCAACCCAAATTGATGTGCTAAGTCTTCTTGGGAATAGGCTGAAACCGTCACGAGTCGGGCCGCGATTTTCGCGAACTGCGGAAACCGTTCTCGGTAGTAGCGAGCCTCACGTTGCGGCATCCACTCTGGATGGTGCATAAAATTGAGGTCATGCATTACAGCAAGTTGAGGGATCTCCGACTTCCGACTTAAAAAACCATCGGTCGAAACAAAAACATCAGCATCCCATTTTCGCAGTGCACGTGTTACGCTCAAGTCAAACCACCAGTCGTACAAAAAAGGCCGACGCGCAGGGGGCCAAATGTGTTTTGATTCAACATGCTTCCCGTAATCAAACTGAGGGTCTGGACGCCGATCAAACAGGAGCAAAAACTCATGTTCGGGATGGTTCGCGGCAATTCGAGAGAAGCATTCATGGGTAAACCATCCGATGCCTTCCAATTTGTCAGCCACCAGCAAACGGGCGTTGAGAGCGATGCGCGCCATGCCCGCTAAGATAGGTTGACAATTCTCTGGGCCATATGCCGTTCTTTGCATACGAAGCGATTCTCACCAAGCTCTCGATGAAGCAATTCCTTTCCCACCTGTCTCTGCTGATGCTGCTCAATTTGCTCATCAAGCCGGCGTATTTACTGCTGGTGGATGCGCGCATTCAAGATGTCGTGGGACCTGAAGAATTCGGACGGTATTTCCCGTTGTTGAGCTTGAGCATCTTGTTCAATATCCTTTTGGACGCTGGACTGTCCAATCACATGACTCGATTGATTGCAAGTCAGCGCGACGATTGGCAAGCGGCGTACTCCGCAGGCTGGAAGGCCAAAGGTGTGCTCATTCCGTTTTATTTTGCTGCTTTGTTGGGCACCGGCTGGGCCTTAGGCTATCGCGGAGAGTCGCTTCAATGGCTTGCTTGGGTCGGGGGCAACCAGGTTGTCTTGAGCGCAGTTCTGTTCATTCGAGCCGGGCTTCAGGGTCTGGGCGCTCATCGAACGGATGCGTGGGTATCGATTCTTGATCGGGCTATGCTCTTGGTCGGCCTCGGAACATTGTTAGCCATTCAACCAGGATTTCAGATTGCTTGGTTGCTTGCCGGAACAACGCTGGCACTGATTGCTGCTGGAAGCATTGCTTTTTGGCGACTTCAACTCAACCGCAAGCATCTCCCTTTTGCTCCAAAACGTTCTTCCAACATTTGGCTTCAACTCCGAGAGGGCTGGCCATACGCCCTGCTTTTTTTGCTGATGATGACCTACCATCGCGTAGACGCGATCATGCTTGAGCGATCCGCAACAAACGGCGCTGTCGAGGCCGGCTGGTACGCCATGAGTTATCGGCTATTCGAAGCAGCGAATATGATCGGATATCTCTTCGCGACTTTATTGTTACCCTACTTTTCTCGCATGCTGGCCGAGAAAGTCGATGTTCGTCCTTTGGCCATCGGAGCGAGTCAACTTCTGCTAGTCGGAGGAGGCACCATCGCTTGGACGGCGTGTTTTTGGCCAGACACATTGCTCCAGTTGTTTTATGATCATGAGATTGCTGAAGCAGCACCCATCCTGCCCTGGCTCATGGTTTCTTTTGCCATTTTTGCCCAAGGCTACGTCTTCAGCACACTCCTTACCGCGAGAAAAGACTTGCGTTTTTTGAACACCGTCGCGGCCATCGGTGCCATAGGAAACATTGCACTCAATGCCATTTGGATTCCAAAATATGGCGCACTCGGATGTGCCATGGCCAGCGCGATTACACAAGCCGTAGTCGTCTTCATTCAATGCGCTTCCTCCATCCTCAAACACCCCGGCTCCGTTTGGTGGAAGCTTGCGCGCAGTTTGGCCTTGCATTCCCTTGTATGCGGCACAATATGTTGGATCGGCAGTCGTTTGGATGTCGACGCTCAGTTCATTGCACCTGCAGTCATCACAGCTTGTTTGCTTGCTGGGTTCATTCCCGGAATCATGGATGATTCCACCCTGCGTGCCCTGCTATCCAATAAGATGAATACATTTGCAGCCTCCAAGTTGAAATCTGATTCATGAACGAAAACCAACGCCTCGACTCCAGCCACTTGCTGCACTTCATTTTCAATCGTCGAAAGAAGTTCTTCTTGATTGCCATCGCGGCAACTGCAATCTCCTCTCTGGTTTCCCTCATGATGACGGAGCAGTTTCAAAGCACGGTCGTCATGTTTGCTACGCCACAACACTCCATTGGCGAGCAATTTTATGAAGAGGTCAAACGCAACGACTTGCTGGAATATGGTGAAACAGAAGATGCTGAACGGTTGTTGCAGATTTTGAATTCCGATCGCATTCGTTCTCGGATCATCGAGAAATACGATCTGTGGCTCCATTACGACATCGAACGCAACACACCGGGAGCGCAGGCTCTGCTCGGCAAAGAGTACAACTCCAATGTTGATGCACACCTCACTCGGTATGGCTCCATTGAAGTCAATGTGCTTGATCAAGACCCGCAAAGAGCCGCGGATATAGCCAATGACATTGCATTCTTAGCCGATTCGGTCTCCAATCGCTTGCGCAATGACCGGGCAGGTGAAGCGCTGCTCTACGCAACGTCGTCTTTGCAGCAAGTGCAAACTGAGATTACGGACATGGAAACGCAACTCGGTAAACTTTATGAGCTCGGTGTCTATGACTTCGCCACACAGATTGAAGGACTCAATGAACAATATGCCACGGCTATTGCCAAGGGTTCAACAGCGAATGCAGAGAAAATCCGGCAACAAATGGCTGAGATTTCTCAGTACGCCAATGCCTTCAACAAGCTTTCCAATCTCATCGAAGCGGCTTATGACCGTGAGGCCATTCTCAAAAAGCGTTTTGAGTTAATGAAGTTGGATGCCGAAACTCAAATGCCCTCTGCCTTCATTGTAGACTATGCCGCGCCTGCAGACAAAAAAGCCAAGCCCATTCGCTGGTTAATTGTCGTCATGAGTGTCGCTAGCGTCCTGTTGTTTGCATTGCTCGCCCTGCTGGCCGCGGAAAACCTCAACGCTCCGAAGGAGGCATGATGGCATCGCATTCGATGCACAAACTGGCTCATTGGTCTATTGGCCTATTTGCTGTGGCTTTGAGCACAGCTCTTTATTATGAATGGCCATGGCTGGCTTTGCTCCCTGCTGTCATTGGAATGATTTGGCTTGCGTTCGCACGACTTGATGTGCTCATATTGGTGTTGATTGCATGTGTCCCGTTGAGTCTGAGCTTGGAAGACCTTGAGATCGGAGGCATCGGCTTGTATTTGCCGACTGAACCCCTGCTAGCGGGCTTACTCGGACTATTCGCATTGCGCGCTTTGCGGGGTTGGCCCATCGAAAAACGCGTATTACAACACCCTTTTTCCCGACTCGTTAGCATCTCTCTCGCTTGGATTTTGATTACGACCATCACAAGCGAGTTCCCAATTGTGTCTTTGAAATTCCTCATTGCAAGGACTTGGTTTATTGTCGGATTTCTCTGGTTCTTGGGGCATTTTTTTGTGCATCAACCCGCCCATCGACACAAGTTTATTATGGCCTATGCCTTTCCGCTTTGTGTCGTCGTGATCTATACGGTGATTCGACATGCCGGATTTGGGTTTGAGAAAGACGCAGGACATTGGGTCATGAAGCCATTTTTCAAGGACCACACATCTTATGGAGCCGTGCTCGCAATGATCACCCCTCCTTTGTCCTCGCTGCTCTTCTTCAAGCGTTTCTCGCCTTTTGTCAAAGCTTTGCTTGCGGGAGCCTTGTGTATCATTGGCGTTGGACTGATCTTATCGTATACACGAGCGGCTTGGGTTTCTCTCGTCGCGGTGGGAGTTCTCTGGGGCCTCATGCGCGTCGGTTTTCAATTGAAAACACTTTTATCCATTGGACTCATCGTCTTAGCCTTCGGTTGGTTTGCACGGGACGCTTTGGTTATTCAACTCGAACGCAACAACCAAGATTCATCGGATGATTTATCCGAACATGTCGAGTCCATCTCCAACGTCTCAAGCGACGCATCGAACTTGGAGCGTCTTAATCGTTGGAATGCTGCCCTCGCTCTTTTCGCAGAACGCCCCGTCGTTGGGTGGGGAGCTGGGACATATCAATTCGTTTACGCGCCTTTCCAGCAATCAAAAGACCGCACCATCATTAGCACCAACAATGCGGATGGAGGAAATGCTCACAGTGAATACCTAGGACCGCTCGCAGAACAAGGAGTCCCCGGATTAATTGGGGTTCTCTGCTTGTTGGGGTTTTGCCTCCATTGGGGCTTTCGCTTGCAACGGACCTTGAACGATAGAGAAGATCGCATTCTCGCGATGGGTGTGTTTCTGGGATTGATGACCTACTTCGTGCACGGCGTCCTCAACAACTATTTGGACACTGACAAAGCGAGCGCTCTGTTTTGGGGCTTTTTTGCCCTCATGCTCGCCTTGGACCTGAAGGCGTCCTTATCAAAAGCGGAGAGAACGTTGGTCGTGACTACTTGAAGCGAGCCACAAGCAACGCGGTGTCATCGAACCGCGGTTCGTCCCCTCTGAATGATTCCACCTCTTCAAGCAACGCCGACTGGATGGCCGTTACAGGCATACCACGGCGTTCGCAAATAATGTCTTCCATACGCTGCATGCCAAATGGAACTCCCTCCAAATTCTCCTGTTCCACAAGCCCATCAGTATAGCATACTAGCGTGCTGCCTCTGGGCACTTTTTCCACCCCGCATTCTACTGAAGGGATCTCGTGGAACATGCCCAATCCAACAGACCCCAACATCAACTGATTGGACGTGCCGTCAGCCGCCGTCAAAACAGGGGGGTTGTGGCCACAATTGACGTAGCGAAATTCCCGCGTAGTGCGATAATAAACACCCGCAAACATGGTGATGTACTTCTCTCCTCGAGCATTTTCCATCACACGGTTGTTTAAGCGCATAACGGTGCCCTGCAAATCATCCGGTTCATATTGAAATATGGCTCGCACGTTGGCCTGAAAGTTGGACATTAAAAATGCAGCCGCAATCCCTTTTCCGCTGACATCCGCCATGCAAAAAACCAATCGCTCTTCATCCACAGAAAACACATCATAGTAATCCCCTCCAACCTCATGGTGCGGTTGGTAATACGCTGTCACATCCACATCTTGGTCAACTGGCCAGCTAGTTGGAACAAGCAATGTCTGCATGTCCGCTGCCAACTCCAATTCTCTGCGTGTCGCCTCCTGAACAACTCGTTCCTCCTCCAAACGTTTGTTTTGCAAGGCAACAACCAGAACATTGGTCAACGTTTGGATAAAATTCAAGTGCTTTACAACGGGACTGACACCGCGACCTTCAGCCGTTTCACCTGCAAGCAAATAGGCCAATGGCATCCCGTCATGCGTCACAGGAATGACCACATCAAACTGGTGATCTCCTGCTGTCGATCTCAATGAAATCATGCCTTCCTGTTCAAAAAACCCAGGGTCCGTTATCGCAGGAATAACACCCTCAACGCCCGTTTGCAAGAGGCATTTCCACCCCTCATCGTATGCATAAAGAACCAACCGGTTAATCCCCAAGTATTCGGATAGACTCTCTCGATACATGTCCAGCAATTGGACTTCAGTCGCTCGAGAGTTGATCCCACGCGTAACCTCCAACAAAGCACTGAGCTTGTAATCCTGCAGTTCAAGACGCTGTTCGAGTCGCTGTACGCTATGCGGCATGTTTACTTTTTAACGCGTTCTACGTAGTCTTTTGTTCGCGTATCGACCTTAACCAAATCTCCCGTGTTAATGAACAACGGCACCCGAATTTCTACACCTGTATCGGTCGTAGCTGGCTTCATGGTATTGGTCGCAGTGTCACCCTTGATTCCCGGCTCTGTGTAGGTGATCTCCGTCTCCACGTGGGTCGGCAACTCACAGCTTAACACACGCTCTTCTGCCGCGTGAAACTGAAGCTTACAAACCGAGCCATCTTTCAGAAACTCGGGAGAATTGATCACCATTCTCTGAACGGGGATCTGCTCGAATGACTCAAGGTTCATGAAATAGTAAATATCATCGTCGTTGTAGATGTACTGGTATTCATGAACCTCAATGCGCACTGGTTCTATCTTCACTCCGGCATTGAACGTATGGTCAACCACTTTTCCTGTGGCAAGGTTTTTCAACTTCGTCCGCACAAATGCGGCCCCCTTGCCGGGTTTTACGTGAAGAAATTCGATGACCTGCCACAATCCATGATTGTGGTTGATTACCAGCCCGTTTTTTATATCCGCAGTATTCGCCATGGCCCTGTCATTTTCGCTAAGATACCATCACAAGGATACAGTCAGCCGAAAATCCATAGCTGTTTGCACCGGTCCTTCCGTTGAAAAACCTCCGCTTGAATTGGACAACCGATCAGACCGGACAATCGCATGTCCCACCCAATGAAAAGAAACAGCTCGATTCAACTCATACCCCCACCACCAACTCAAACGGCTTCCTGTTCCCGTCATTATTTGTGTTCCTACACCCTGCATTGTGGGCTCTGCTCCATACAACTGATCGCCCTCTTGAACTCTCCAACTGGATGCCGCGACTTTCCAGCGCCAGAGAGTCTGTTTTCCCTCCAGCCAAAACGAAACCCCTAGTCCCAATCCACTTAAACTCCCTGTTCCTGAAGTCATCGAGGCTTGACATCGTATTTTTAAACCGGATTGCTCGCGTTGCAACCTAACACCCTGGCGCCAAGTTGGAGACATCCACCCATGGTGGTCTGACTCAGCCTGCCATTGAAAGCGAAGTTGTATCTGAGTTGATTCACTCGAACACAGCAAAGCCTTGCAACGAATGCGCATTGTTCGTTTATCTCGGTCATCTCCACTCCCCCACGTTTCCGCTCTCCATGTCCCGCTCCATTTCGATTGAGCACTCTCCAGTTTCTGCCCCCCCCAAATAAATCGAGTGCCTTCTCCTGACTTCGCATCATTCCACCTCCATGCAGGATGTGCGTTCTGCTGGTGCTCCAACGACCCATAGACATCCCAATGGACCCCGAGATTCTTCAAGCAAGTCAAGCGAAGCGCATGCTCGGCATCAAAGTGCCTCGTTTCAGCAGCCCAGCGCACATTGTTCCAATGCCCTTCAGCATGAAATCCAAACCAACCAAAATTCTCCTTCAATGAATCAATTTGAAGAAATGCCCCGCCCTCAGCCACGACCCCTAGACTGCCCCAATCCAATTGGCGCCGAATCAATTGAGACAACCGCAATTCCCTAATTCGGCTCAGCCCCTCCACTGACCTCGCCTCAAACCAACTTGTATTGCGCCATTGAACCGGTTCGGTCGGTGCATCCATCATCACATGACCTGCCATTGAGATACTGGAGGCGAGCCGCCAGGATCCAAGCTCCCCGGTCCTAGCAACACCGCTGCGATGCTGGCTTGCAAGTGCTCCCCAGCTTGGAGTCAACCAGTGAGCTGCAGGCAAAACACTCACCGCCTCGTTCAGGCCGGCAAAAGGGCTTTGGTCCCAAACATTCAATCCCATGCCCCATCGCAAGACATGGTCTCCAACAACAATCGTTGATTTCTTCCGAAGATTCTTGAAAATGAGGTGGCCTGAAACATGTTCAAGGCGATTGGACTCTAGACCCCGATCCAGACGAAGTGCCCAATGGCCTTGCTTCTTCATTCGAATCGAATGACGCGAACGGTTTTCCAATACCTCGTTAAAACGAGGAGCTACGACCCGGGCAGTCCAACTTCCCGTCAGACGAGAGCGCTTGCTTTCCGCTTGTCCTAGAACCCCCGTGCACAAAGAAATCCACGATATCTCCGCTTCCAAAGCAGAGATAGAAGACGGTCTCAGCCCCTGAATAGCCCCGGCTTCTTGAGGTACGACAGGCTGACCAAAAGAAGCGATGTGATGAATCACACTCGCAGCTTCGTGCGGGTCCCAATCTCCCAAAACCACTTGCTCTTCCAGAAATCGCTCTAAAGCATCCATTTGACTCCACATGCCGCATGGAAAAAGACCCAAGACAAGGGTGAACAAGCGAACAGACCTCATCGCTCCCTTTCTTTCGAGCAAATCCATCGAGATCGCCAGCCTCCCATTGGAACAGGAGCTAGACCAAAACGACCTTCAACACCCTGAATAGACGCCCGACAATTCAACCCCCAAATTCGAGGCTGCCATTGTCCGGAAAACCCCACAGAAAACCAATCATACACCTCGTAAGACACCTGTAAATCCAACGTCCATGATGGCTCTAGCCATTGCCAGGAAACCCGCATATCACCCCGCTCAAAATCGCGTAAATACATTCCGCCAAAACGCAACTTTGAAGCCGCCTGGATGACTGAAGCCCTCAGCGGACTGGACCATTCCACGAAAGGACGCCACGCGTTTTCCCCTTGTTTTATACGGCTTTCTGCCCTCCACAAAACAGACCATAAAGCCCCGCTCTCTTGTGGAAAGCTCTCTCGTTTCGCTCCTCCAAAAACCACCAGACGTTCGTGTTCTCCCCAAGGAATCTCATGTCCCCACATGCTTTGAAAAAGAACGGCCGAATTGACCAACACCGCGTCTATTCGAAAATGCATTTGCTCTCCCACAGGTGCCGCACAGTTGGCTGCGAAGGCGTCGAAGGCGGTCCAATGTTCCAAAGCACAAGAAGTCTGTTTCCAATTCCCTGTTTCCAAGAGACTAAAACCCGGGATTTGACTGCACGCACTAAAGGCAACGCTTAAAAAACAAAAACCTACGCACCACATTTGAATCGTCTTCATCCTTTCTCCGCATTCGATGAATGGAACAATTCAACGGTCGCGTTCGACCGCTGAATTGCCATCCATTGAGGTCTTGCCTGTTGTCGACCCGAGGCAAACAACCGAAAGGGTTAGGCTCTGTTGTGATGTGATTTGTGAGCGCTCACTGCTTTTTTGCAGCCGCATCAAACCGTTCAGCACAATCTTCAGTCACGCCTTCGTTGAACTTGAACCGACTTGGGCGGATCCTGCCAATGCAACGACTCAATGATTGGACTGGCTTCAGGTGAGGCCCAAGAAGTCCAAACGCCCGCTGGGTCGTCAAGCAACGCTATGGTTTTGGCCTGACCGTTTTCCAACTCAATCCGAAGACTGCTGCAGGCAGCTCGATTGAATTCTCCGCAGGGCACCTCTTCAGATTCTGCGTCGAAGTATACAAGCTCGGCATTCCCCGTTACTTCAATTTCCTTGAGTTTTCCTTCGCGAAAACGCCCTTGCAAATCTCGACCAGCAATTTGCTGATAGCAGGAGTCTCCTGCGGGGTACATCAATCCGACGTGGCCCCATGCATGCAGTCTTCCAGGCGCATTTTGCACCATGATCATGGTCACGGAATCCGCGCGCAAAAACTGGCCCTCCATCCACAACAAGGGCTCATGCTGCAGCTGGATTGAACTGTCCAACTCATTCCAAATTAACGTATCACAAAGCGCCATTGAGGGCCCTTGCTCCAATATAACTTGTGGCCAGGCCCGGATGCTATGAGCATCCAACTGCAACGTATCCGCCTGGACATACAGCGTGTCTTGGCCACTCGCATCGGTGAGCAAAGCAGGTGTTTTTGCATCCCCAACCAACATGGACAAACCTTCCTCTGAACGTTTCATGAATTGCTTGGCTCGAACTCCTTCCAAGTGCCAAAGCTCTTCGGTATCGCGAAGAACCACACGTCCCCAAGCCTCCCGCGGCGCCGCAGAATCCGAGGGAAGAATCAAACTATCTCCCTGAAGCAGCCTGGATTCTTGTCGGACCCAGGCAGGTTCACTGAGAGAATCCCCTCCAAACCAACCCGAACGAGAAGTGCTGCTGTATTGTCCCCGTTTACAATGCAATTCGAGTGACGAATCCTTCGACATGATCACTGATTCCCCAAAGAACTCAATCTGCTGATCGACTTGCACCAGATGCAGCGAATCGGACAAAATCCGATCCTGACCATCGTCAATGGAAACATTGCCACCCAACATCAGGGTCGAAGCCGACTCGTTCCATTGACCATAATCAAAAACCATCCGAGTCCCCTCTTGAGTCAAAGTCCCACCAAAATCATAGCGCACAGTTCGTTTGTCCATATCATACACCAGCTCTTGAGATTCGGATTCTCCTTGCTCACTTTTCATCACCACCCAATTGGGATGGCGTGACCAGGCTCTTGTCGACTCCCGCATGGGGTCAACCTCCATGGCCTCCGCCGTTAACACGTTAAAATCATCTCGCATCCTCACCCGCCCCATGGTCGTAAAGCGACCATCATCATATCGCCAAGCGCTATCACAGGATAAGAAAACATCTCGGTACTGCAGTAAAACCTCACCCACTAGACGCTGCACATCAGGCTGACTCATGTCCCGAAGAATCACATCCGCTGTGAGAATCTTAACTCGTGGAGCTCGTTTAATCGAATCTTGCAGCGAAGACTCCCCTCCCCAAGAAAAAATAGATTTGGCGAAAAAAATGAGCAGGACAAGCCCTTTAACGCCAAGTCTGATAAAAATATTGAATTTCATCCGCCTGCAAGTTCCATCGAAATATTTGGATTCCTACCTTTGCGCTCCTTCTCAGGA
>ERZ887849.1278-NODE-1278-length-24189-cov-52.452557_pt1 | contig 24189 bp, 17 predicted proteins | sample MGYA00521267_ERZ887849 | MGnify/ENA primary metagenome ERZ887849 (study PRJEB32303, sample SAMEA104408601) | aquatic metagenome | biome: Brackish water; feature: Pelagic; material: water | place: Baltic Sea | collected 2014-06-06T16:11:00 | depth 2,863 m ... | reverse complement strand
CAGGACCAGAGGCTCCCCACAAACCAAACCCTGAAATACGACTGTAGTACTAGGCACGAACGCGGAAACTCCGTGGTTTCGCTCGCACGTCGCTCCAGCCACGGCCCCCCCTCAGAAAATCTGCGATCGTCCATGAGCGTTCCCGCAAGCATTTTTCGTTTGTTGGCACGTCAAAGCGTAGACCGAAGAACGAAGCAGTTCTGACTTCCCGCACCAGACGCCCGCCACTGCCGAAACGTTCAGAGCCTGTCGCGCCGATTTTTCAATGAGCGTCTGTTCGTCGCTTCATATTCCATTCGCCGCCGATTATCGTACGGCCTATGACTGAACCGCTACATTTTATGATGGGCCAATTCAAGGCCGTTGTTCCGACCGATCGCCAGTACTGTGCTCGCCACATGTGGCTGCAGGATGTGGGCGACGGCTTGTTTCGAGTTGGCTTTACATCATATTCCGTCAGACTGCTGCAGGACGTGTATTTTCTGGAATGGACGATTGATGCCAATACAGATGTTCGCGACCGTCAGGAAATTGGCGAGGTGGAAAGCGCTAAAGCGGTGTCGTCGATGTTCACTCCGTGCGCAGGAACCGTGGTGGAATTCAACCCGACACTGCTGAACGACCCAGCTGGTATTAACGCAGACAACTACGGCAACGGTTGGCTGTACACATTCCGCACAAGCCATCCATTGTTGACTCCCGAACAATACGTGAAAGTTCTGGAAGATGGCTGGGATGAAACGCAAAGAACCATCAAAGGTCAAATGAACTAGAGCAGCTTCTCACGCAGTTGATGAGCTTTGCAAAGCGGCTTTTGCTCTTGCCGGTTCATTAAGAATTCGTCCGGCTGATTTGGGACACGCAAACGTTATCAGCTCTGCATTGTCAGAGACGATGTACTTTGTGATCGTGTGAACATGCTCAGCCACGCTGCAGAACACTCGTTGCCGGGTGATCGTTCCGAACCAGCGTTCAGTGATGTTCATCAAGGAACGATTTATCGGATGCGACTACGACAGCGGCCTTTGGGTTCGCGATTACAATTGAACTCTGACGAGTCCAATTGTAATCGTAGACGCTTGCTCTGGGTCTGACCGACGACTTAAAGTTTGTGCCGTACAGCGAAGCTGGTTTGGTTGCCAGCTATTCAGCGACTGTGGCTGAACCAGCCAGCTGCTCAACGATCTGTGAATTAATGTGGTGCGACTTCATTGCGTGAGCCATCTTGATGGCATTCACAATCGAGTGCCCGTCGCTGGAGCCGTGGCAGATGATGCAACTGCCATCGATACCCAACAAAGGAGCTCCACCAGATTCCTGATAGCGATACTTCGACGCCAGCTGTTGCAGCACGGCACCCGCTTTTTCGCGTTCCTGATCCAAAGCACCCATCAGCGTGCCGGCGACGGTCTTCAGCAGAAATTCGGCCATGCCTTCGCTGACCTTCAGAATGACGTTGCCAACAAAACCTTCACAGATAACAACGTCGGCTTCGCCTTGGTACAGGCCTCGACCTTCTACGTTACCAATGTAAGATTCTTTCAGCGAGGACTTAGACAGCTGTACGTGAGTTTCACGATACAGCTCGTTGCCCTTGCCTTCTTCGCTGCCAATGTTCATCAGGCCAATACGTGGAGACGCAATTCCCAGAATTTCTTTGGCATAGATGTTTCCCATAACGGCATACTGAACAAGGTGTTCAGGCCGAGCCGCAGGATTAGCACCAACGTCGATCAGCACACTGCTGCCCTTTAAGTTGGGCAACGTGACGGCAATACCGGGACGCTTTACGCCCTTCAGAAACAAACGTGTACGCAGTCCAGCAGCAACCACGGCGCCGGTGTTTCCGGCGCTTACAACTGCATCGGCTTCTTTGTTGGCCATTAATTGCCAGCAACGAACGATTGAACAGTTTGGTTTTTGGCGGAGAGCGACCGTTGGCTTTTCTTCCATGCCAACATAGCCGTCTGATTCAACGATGGTCATGCGGTCGTGACCGCCGAGCACACTTAGCCGAGATTCCAATAACGCACGATCACCAACCAGTAGGATTTGAAGGTCCTCGGAAGACGATAAGGCTGCCAGAGCACCTTCGATATTGGGGTCAGGAGCGTGATCGCCTCCCATCGCGTCTAGCGCGATTCGCATATCACTTAATCCTCGTCATCCGCGATCATCGTTCGGCCCTGGTAGTATCCACAGGTTGGGCAAACGACGTGAGTTGGCAAGGATGTGCCGCACTGTGAACAGCGAGCCAACTGCATTGGCTTAACGGCGTTGTGACTGCGACGCTTGCGAGATCGCGTCTTGGATTGTCTTCTTTTGGGGACGGCCATGATTGCTGAGTCCGGAACTTCGAATATCTTAAGGTAATTAAACGCTGCTTCTGTGGCAGAAGATCAGCATTTCGGAATGCTCACACAAATGAAGTTTTCTGATCGGCTGTGAGACATAGCAATTCCAGTGATCCTGAACGGATTAACCGGAAATCAGGGGCTGAAAAGGTCACTCCCCCCAACGGCTTACAGCACTTTGACGCAACTCTGTTGTGACAGGCGACTTGTGCCCGAGCTTCCGAAAGTCGCGGAATGTTTGCAAACAACAGGGTAAGTGTCAAGGATTCAATGCACCAGCTTAGCAATGCTGGTCCGAAAACAGCCACCAGAGCTTGTGAAAAGCGTGGAAATTCGCAAAGCTCTGGGCAACCAGACGTCCGATTCTTAGTTAGTCGTCATAACGAGAATAATCGATAATGCTCGTTTATGCAGTATAAATGCCCAGAAATTGCAGTTGCAGCCGGGCCGATCCCGTCAAAACAGGTTTAGTCTTCATGTCAGTTATCGAAAAGCTTGGTCAGTTTTACCTTGGACGCGTTCACGATCTCAAATCTGGCGAAACGACGTCGCAGGAAGTCCATTACGACGCCAAAGACCTGACAACTCACGCCGTTTGCGTGGGAATGACGGGCAGCGGCAAAACTGGATTGTGCCTTTCGCTGCTGGAAGAAGCAGCCATCGACGGAATTCCGGCCATCTGCATCGACCCCAAAGGCGACCTGGGAAATCTGATGCTGACGTTTCCCGGCTTGACGGCTGCTGAATTCCGCCCCTGGATCGATCCTGCTGAGGCAACGCGCAAAGGCATGACGCTTGACGAATACTCGGCCAGCACCGCCGACATGTGGCGGAAAGGCCTGGAAGAATGGGGCCAGGGCTCAGAACGAATTCAGCGTTTCCGAGATGCCGCCAACGTGGAAATCTTTACTCCCGCCAGCAATGCCGGCCGCCCAATTACCGTTCTGAAATCGTTTGATGCCCCCGGTCCACAAACTCTGAACGACGGCGAAGCCTTCCGCGAACGAATTATGTCGGCAGTTTCCGGCCTGCTGGCTCTGCTGCAAATCGACGCGGATCCGATCAGCAGTCGCGAACACATTTTGCTGTCGACCATTCTGGAAGCGTCCTGGAAGGAAAGCAAAAACGTCGACATGGGAACTCTGATTCGTTCGATTCAGGCTCCACCGTTCGACAAAGTCGGCTTCATGGATCTGGAATCGTTCTATCCGGCTGACCAACGCTTCAAGCTGGCCATGTCGCTTAACAACCTGTTAGCGTCGCCCAGTTTTGCCGCGTGGCTGGAAGGCGAAACCCTGGATATTCAAAAACTAATGTACACGCCGGAAGGCAAGCCTCGCATTGCCATTATTTCGATCGCACATTTGTCCGACCAGGAACGCATGTTCTTCGTCACAATTCTGCTTAACGAAATGCTGGCGTGGATGAGAAGTCAGCCGGGAACTTCCAGCCTGCGAGCTCTTTTGTACATGGACGAAATCTTCGGCTATTTTCCTCCCACGGCAAATCCACCTTCCAAGCAACCGATGCTGACGTTGCTTAAGCAGGCTCGAGCATTCGGTCTCGGCTGCGTGCTGGCAACTCAAAACCCAGTCGACCTCGACTACAAAGGCCTTTCCAACACCGGCACGTGGTTTCTGGGAAGACTGCAGACGGAGCGCGACAAGATGCGAGTTCTGGAAGGGCTTGAAGGAGCCGCCGCATCCGCTGGAACAAAGTTCGACAAGCAGAAGATGGAACAAACGTTGGCCGGACTGGGCAGCCGCGTCTTTTTGATGAACAACGTTCACGAAGATCAACCCGTCATCTTTAAGACTCGCTGGGCGTTATCTTACCTGCGTGGCCCCGTTTCAAGACAGCAAATTGAACAGCTGATGGCTCCCATCAAGGCACTTGATGGAGCATCCTCCGTACGCGCAACTTATGGAGCATCCGCTGAAAAAGAGACGGCCGATGCTGATGCTCGCCCCGTGCTTCCGCCAGACATCGAAGAATACTTTCTGCGAGTTCGCGGCAGCGACGACGGGCTTGTTTACAAACCGGCTTTATTGGGTGAAGCTCGAGTTCACTTTGTGTCGTCGAAGCAGGATGTTGATCGTTGGGACGAAGTCACGTTGCTGCGAGTTGTCGATGGCGAAGTTCCAGACGACCTGTGGCACGAAGCTGACGAATGGGATGAAGACGACCTGCCAACTCTGGAAACACGTCCGGAAGCACAAGCCGCTTTTCGTAGCCTGGTATCAGATTTGAGCCAGAAAAAGGCATATTCGAAGTGGGAATCTGACCTCAAGGATTTTCTGTACCGTGGCCGACGTCTTCCCATCTGGTGTTGCCCGGCTCTGGACGCGACTTCAAAAGCTGGAGAATCGGAATCTGATTTCCGCATCCGATTGCGGCATGCGGCCAGAGAAGAACGCGACCTGCAGGTGGAAAAGCTGAGATCCAAGTATGCGTCGAAGTTTCAAACGCTGACCGGGCAGATTCAGCGAGCTGAACAGAAGGTCGAACGCGAGAAATCTCAGAAGTCGCAGAAAACAATGTCCGCCGGAATTTCCGTTCTTTCCAGCCTTGCGGGAGCATTGTTTGGTCGCAAACTGACAAGTGCTGCCAACGTCAGCAGAGCCGGAAGTGCCATCCGCTCCGCAGGAAGTCTGGCCAAAGAAGCGGAAGACATCCGACACGCAAAAGAACAACTGGATTCGCTGCTGGAACGCCATCAGGATCTTGATGCTGAAGTCGAAAGCGAAGTACAGCGTATTCAGGATTTGTTCGACCCAGACCTGATGGAACTGACTCAGGATGAAGTCAAGTTGCGAAAAACAGACATTAATGTGCAACGAGTTGTGCTGGTCTGGCTGCCGTATTGCCTTGATCGCTCCGGCAACCTGGAACGAGCGTTTTAGACGGACGTTGGGGCGGGTGCAGTCAGGATTGTGGCTGATCGGAGATTATTGAAGATGAGTGGCCGGGGTTGGACTGAGCTTGCGAAGGAAACCCAAGGGTTTCCTTCGTACCTCGCTCCAACTCCGGCCACCCTTTTCAAATTCACAACCATCTATAACTGCCGCCGTTGATGGCAACCAACGACGGGGCTTTGAGATAGTTCAAGAAAGCCATCTGCCCAGTTTATTCGTTTACCCGAGGTCGATGGCCACGGGGTAAACTGGCTGATCATTGGCGGTCGTCGGTGGCGTGGCTTACTTCTGGCTTCAATCTGGCGAAGGCTGTTGCCATCAGCAGCCAGCCGACCAGTTGCAATGTGCCTCCGATGGGGGCCACCAGCCCCCATTTGATTCCGCCGAACGATGGGCCGCAAATCACCAGCACGTACAACGAACCGGAAAACAACACAATCCCCGCCAGAAAACACCATGCGGCAGCAGACAGCAGCTTTGACCTGGTCTTTAGCATGGCCAATCCGATGCCCATCAGCGCCAGAGAATGCCACATGTGATAGCGGACTCCCGTGTTGAAGTCCTGCAAATATTTGTAGGCGGCAGGCAGTTCCATTCCGGCAATCGACTTGGCATCCATGTCGGCGTACTTTCTTTCCAGGAAGCCGCTGTCGCCAAGTCCGTGAGCTCCAAAGGCTCCCAGAAATACGGCCAGAAACCCAGACAGGGCCGACACGGTAAGGCAGGTTTTTGCAGACATGAACCAGTTCTTTCGACAAAGCTTTCTTCAGCCGGACGCGACACACAGCAATCGGGATGCAGTTACAGCACGCCCAACAGTTTCAGAAATTCGCGGCAGAAGGCTGGGTGAGCTGGCCAGGCAGGAGCACTGACAAGGTTGCCGTCCACGTGGGCGCCATCAATCGAAATCTCCGCATAGGTGCCACCCGCTAATGTCACTTCCGGACCACAGGCGGGATACGCGGTACACGTTCTGCCTTTTAGAATTCCGGCAGCCGCCAAAATCTGCAGTCCATGGCAAATGGCGGCGATAGGCTTTTTAGCCGCATCAAATGCTTTCACAATATTCAGCACGTCTGCGTTTAGTCGCAGATATTCGGGAGCACGTCCGCCGGGAATCAGCAGGCCGTCGTAGTTGTCGACATTTATGGAATCGAAATCGGCATTCAGCGTGAAGTTGTGCCCCGGCTTTTCACTGTAAGTTTGATCGCCTTCAAAGTCATGAATGGCCGTGCGAACCTGCTGGCCTGCCGACTTGCCTGGACACACAGCGTCGACGTCTACGTTCATCGTCAGCAGCGTTTGAAAGGGAACCATGATTTCGTAGTCTTCCACAAAATCTCCCGCCAGCAATAAAACTCGCTTATTTGCCATCACTTAACCGCCTTTGCTTAATTATCCACTTACTGAAATCGCACGACAGCTGAATAATAGACCGCACCGCACAAAACAACTACAACCCACCACACTTTGTGCCCTGCAAACTCACGGTTGAGAACACTGGCTTCTCACGTTTTGTGAGGCGAATATACCTCTGAGACGTCCGCTTTCTGCGTAAAATTTTCGAGTCATCGCGTTTGCCGGTTGAAGCACGGATATGCGTTTACCAACTCAATACAGCCAGCGAACTCCGTTGCGGTTTAATATTACTCCGCTGATCGACGTGGTGTTTCTGCTGATTATTTTCTTTCTGGTAGCCAGCCACTTTGTTCGCAGCGAACAGGCAGAACCCGTGGCGCTGCCGCTGGCCACGGGGGGAGAAATCGACAACGAACAGGCTCCTCACCGGCTAACGATCACGATCGGCGAAGACGGAAGCCTGTTTATTGGTGGCGAATCTCAAACGGAAGCCGAGGTTAAGCTTCGCATCGAAGAACTTCGCCCCGCTGCGGATGCGGCGGGCGTCAAACCGGAAGTTCGTCTTCGAGGACACAAGGACGGGCAGTATGGAGCCATGCGAAAACTGGTCGAACATTGTGCCGCTCAAAACATTCGCAGCATTCGCTTTGCGGTTGCTCGACCGGGAGAGCAATGATGCGGATTCCCAACCATTCGCGGCAGCGAGGATCTTTGGAAAACGAAAGCATGACACCGATGATCGATGTCGTGTTTTTGTTGCTGGTGTTCTTTGTGTGTGCGTCCGTTGGGCAAAAGCCAGATCGCCTGCTGCCCGCAGACCTGGCCACGGGAGCCACCGCAACGACAGTGAACATACCAGAAGAAGCCCCTGACGAATTTCCGTCGCAGGAAGTTCGCATCCGGTTAACTCGGGACGCCGTGTCTCTGGAATTGCGGATCGAACTTAACGAAGGCGCTCTAACGGGAGCTCGAGAACTGAAGCAGCGATTGGAACGGCTTTCATCGCTGGATCCCGACACCAAAATCATTATGGACGTCGCCGACGAAGTTTCTGTGCAACAGTTTATTGCCGTTTACGACTTGTGCCAGGCACTGGAATTCAATTCCATTTCGTTTGCGGTCAGGTAACTTGCCGGACTGAGTCTTCGGTGAAACCACAGCGCACGCCGAGTGCACAGAGAATATTCGCAGAGTCTGCAGCATTCCTGTTATTGCGTTGCGTTCAGCTCTGCGAACTCAGCGTCCTCAACGGTTAAAACAACGCCACGTTTTGCATCCTGCCAGAAACGCAAGGCGTGATAAAGTGGATGGCCGCGCATGAGTGGCTTCGCCTGCATACGTGACTTCGCGAAGCTATTCAATCACCGCTGGTACAAACGAATCGTGGCGTGGTTCCGCCATCGACAGGGACAGCAGCCAAGAACCTGCTACGACGAGTGCGATCCCGCAAAACGGCACCACATAGCCGGTTCTGGCGACAAGTTCACCCACAAGGGGTGACAGCACAATCGGGGCGGCCATGCACAGCACAACGGTGCTGACGTAAATCGGGTGGCGAGCTCTTTCGGTCAATTCCAGAGCGTAATTCAGCTGCATGCGATAGGTCACAGGAACGACTCCTAGCCACGCAAACGTCAGCCAGTACCAATCAGCCGTCGCGTGTCGCTGCATCAATAATGCCAGCAGGGGAGTAAACATGGCAAAGAAGGTCAGCCAACGCAGGGCACTGCGAGTTCCTCGCTGATCGGCTATTCGACCGCTCATCCAGCTAAACAAGGCCGCCGAAAGATTCTGAGCGACCACCCAAACCATCAGCATCTGCCCGGAATACCCGTGCATGTTGCGGCCGATTCTTTGGTAATGCGGAAACAGCATTTGCGAACACACCAACATGGCAGACAGCAGACACAGTCGCCGCAGATGATGGTCGGCTTTGACAAATTTCCATGCTTCTGCAAATCGTTTGCTGGCATTGATTGATTGTTTGGTTCCAACCGGGTCTGGCAATTCAATCAACCGCCCGACAGTAAAGCTGGCCAGCAGAAACATAGTACCCGTAAACAGAAAGATGTACGCGAATTTCGGCGGCACAGATTGTGTCCACGGACGCAACAACAGCCATGCGGCACCCACGGCAATGGGTGACCCCACATAACCGACAATTGTAATCAGCCGACCGCGACGGTTGGGGCGAATAAGTTTGCCCTGAATCGTGTTAAACGACGCCTGGTTGACTCCATGAATGCAAAAGAAGGTGCCGTACGACACAAGAAAAAACAGCACCATCCACGACGGCGTTTCAGAACCAAAGATGCACAGCATCCCGCCCATTGACAGAAACGGCAGGCTCATAAAAAACGTGGATTTCGCCAGCCACCGCGATTTCAGGCTGCTGCGGCTAAGTCGATCCGACAGCAGCAATGGAGCCACCGATTGCCCGAAACGATTTAGCGGCGGCAACATTCCTCGCACCCAGCCCGCTTCTGTAATGCTGTCCAGAAACGCGGGAATAATCACGCTTTCCGTTTTGAAAATCCACGCCGTGCGAAACAAAATCTGGTGCAGCACCAGGCTTAAGATGTTCCGTTTTTCAACCGCCATCGCTTCCGTTGCAGCAGCGTCGTCGCACTGGGCATTCTTTGCCCCCGATAGCGTAGACGATGGTTGCTTGGGCAAAGACGGCACGGAAACTCTGACTTTTGTAAGACGGACACAGAAGGGCAATCGGCGGCGTCTGGCAGCCAGCGCGGCCATGCAGTCGATGTCAGGCGATGTCAGGCGACCGTGAATCCACGGCCCGCTGGTCAGCGACACCCGGTGCGAATTCTAACGGATTACCGAGTGACACGTTAGAGTTCCGGCCAGCTATCCACCAGTTTTCAGCCGCCAGTTTCAACTGATGATCAATGGTGGCATGAAATTCCAACAGCTGATTTTAGCCGGAATTCACTCATGGCTTCAGCGGCGGCGTCCCAGGCTAAAGTCGTGACGAGAAATTTGGCCAAAGCCGGTTGCGAAAAACTCGGCATCCGCTTTACCACCAGTCAAAGCACACTCCGTCACCGGTAGGGGGCTGTCATCGCTTCGGGATTGAACGATTGAGGTGTGGCTGTAAGACAGGCTGCGGCGATTCTAATGTGTGTGGCACTTCGTTGGTGCCATAGTTGATGTTCGTGATTAGCGTTACCGACAGGCATCGATCGCTGCCGCGTTATTTGCGCTGAAAGCGATAGCCAACTCCACGAACAGTTTCGACGACATCTGCCGTTTCGCCTAGTTTCTTTCTTAGCGATCTGACGTGTACATCAATCGTGCGTTCAAGAGCATTGGCATCTTCGCCTCGTGAAGTATCCATCAGTTCGTTGCGAGAAAACGGGCGACCGGGTTGATTAGCCAATGTCCACAGCAAGCGAAATTCTGTGGGAGTCAAATCCAGTTCCACATCGTTCAACTTCACCGTGTGATGCAGTTTATCAATTTCAATGCCGTGAGCTGAAATATGATCTTTGCCAGACGGTCCCGCTTCGTTACGTCTCAGCAGCGCTTTGACTCGATGAATCAACGCGCCGACTTTAAACGGTTTGGTCACGTAGTCGTCGGCACCCATGTTAAAGCCGACGATTTCGTCCGTTTCTTCAGACCTTGCTGTCAGCATTAGAATTCGGATTTGATCTGTCCGAGAATCACTGCGGAGGGTGCGGCAAACCTGCAGTCCGTCCAACCCTGGCAACATCAGGTCCAACAGAATCAGATCCGGCAGCAGCGACTGAGCCTTCAGCACACCGTCACGACCATCACGTTCCCACGAGACCTCGAAGCCTTCTTTTTCCAGGTTATAGATCAAAATGTCGGCAATCGACTTCTCGTCTTCGATGACAAGAATCGTGTTCTTTTGCATATCAACGTTGCCCGCCAAAGTGAATAAATCAGGCTGGGAACTTTAAACCGAGGCATCAGTCTGATGTCCGACCATCTGCCGGTCTTAACACGATTTTCACGATGTGGCAGCAGAAACATCTTCCGGCACAGGCAAAAAACTGAAGAATAGAGCAATTTACATATTGTTGCGGACGGTTCTGGCTCGTGGGCAACCGCCCACATAGTCCAATTCGCGTTCTCTGCGGCCACTGGTCAGCGAAAATCGCTGTAGCGGGGAATTCCTACCTCATTTTCCAGCAATTCTCATTTTCATAGCCCTGTTGCCTGGTCACAAATGGCTTCAACATTGGACCTGATACTCCGCTGAAGCAGCTAAACACAAACAGCCGGCCACGATTGGTGGCCGGCTGTTGCAAGTGTTTTCGTTCAGACCTGTGCCTGGCAAAGCCTTACTGAACATGATGCTCTCATGGTGTAAGCGTCATTTCTGAGGGACACCCAGGCGGTTCTGCAAGTGTGCTCGACTTGGGGGCAAGGACTATGCCCCTGCTACGAATGCTTGTACACGGTTTCGAAGTCGATGTCGTATTTCTTCATCTTCTTGTACAGCGTGGTACGGTTGATTCCCAGAGCTTTAGCTGTGCCCTGTCGGTTCCAGCCGTTCGTTTCCAATGCCTGAATGATCAGCTGGCGTTCCGGAGTGGACAACGCATTCTTCAAAGATGCTCCACCAAGCTGAGCTTCAATGCGAGCCCGACGTTCGTCTTCGACAAACAGTTTTTCAGGCAGGTCACCCGAAGTAATTTGGTTGCCCTTGCACAGCACCACGGCTCGTTCAATCACGTTCACCAGTTCTCGCACGTTGCCTGGCCAGTGATACTGCTGCATCGCATGCAGAGCCAGATCATCGACGCCCTTGATCTGGCGTCCTGTTTGAGCATTAAACTGCTTCAGATAGTGATCGACCAGCAGCGGAATATCGCCAATACGTTCTCGCAACGATGGCTGAGTGAGCGTGATGACGTTAATGCGATAATACAGATCTTCACGGAATTCGCCACGCTTGACGGCTTCTTCCAGATCGCAGTTTGTTGCCAGAATCAGACGTACGTCAACCTTGTGAGTTTCGTTGCCGCCGACCGCTTCGAACTCGCGATCCTGCAGAACTCGCAACAGCTTGACCTGCAAAGCTGGTGACGCTGTGGCAATTTCGTCCAGAAACAGTGTGCCGCCGTCTGCCTGCAGGAACTTGCCGATTTTGTCGTGGCTGGCCCCGGTAAAGGCACCGGTCACATGGCCGAACAGTTCGCTTTCCAGCAGATTTTCAGGCAACGCTCCGCAGGCAACTTCCACAAACGGGCGGTCTGCTCGATTGCTAAGTTGATGAATGCTGCGAGCCGTAATTGTCTTGCCGGTGCCGCTTTCGCCCAGAATCAAAGCGGTGGTGCGAGTGTCGGCGACGCTTTCAATCAGCTCAAACATCCGCAGCATCTTGTAGTCTTTGCCGATGATGCTGGATAAGCCGTCACGTTCGTGAAGGCGAGCCTTCAGTACTTTGTTTTCCTGTAGCAGGCGTCGTTGCCCGACCGCTCGTTCAATCGACAGATTCAGTTCTTCGTCGATGACAGGTTTTGTCAGATAGTCGAATGCCCCCATGCGGATGGCTTCAACGGCACTTTCAATGGTGCCATAGCCGGTCAGCAGAATGACGGCAGTGTCGCTGGCATTGTCGCGAGTCCACTGCAGCAGTTCGAAGCCGTCTTTGTCCGGCAGGTTCACATCGCAAACCACAACTTCAAATGGAAACTCTTCCATTCGTTCAATGGCTTCCATACATGTGGATGCCGTTTCTGTGCGGTGTCCGAGACTGCGGAGATAGTCCGCCATTGCGTTTTGAATGTGCCGATCGTCATCTACTACCAGCAAAGAACCCGAAGTCGCCATTACCATGTTTGTCCCCTCAATAGCCCAAAGGATCCTGAGCCCAGTAAGGGGAGCGCAGGACGTCCGTAGAATTTTCTTGATAGCTGGGAGGCTCATCAATTGAACATCAGATGCTGAATATCACCACCGGAGTTTGTCCGAACACCGTTGGCAGTGAATACATCTGAAGAACTGATTTGATGAAGAGGAGGTAAAGGAACCTAGGTTGCAAAAGTCCACCGGGACGTGTTTCAGGGGCAACATTTGATGACTGCGCGACATCGTGTGACCTGAAAGCTACCTGATCGGAGCAACCGTCATAACCGGATTGGAAATTGCCGTGGAATGACGATCGCAGCTGGAACGCGGGAGAAGTTGGTGCGGTGAATTGGCAACTGTCATCACTGGCTTCACGGGGCAAACTTCGCTGTCACGTTGCAAAATCGGCGCATAAAAAAACGCGAACGATCACTGGGACCGTTCGCGCTGTTGGATTCAGTTTCCGAAGAAACTAGTTGGCTTCTTCAGCTTTGCCTGGCAGTTCGCCAGCCTTGATCAGTTCGCCGTAAGTTTTGCCGTCAGCGTTCTTTTCAGCTTCGGCTTTTGTCAAAGCTTCTTTGATTTTGTCAGCATCCTTGACGTTCTTTTCGCCCAGCGTTTTGGTCAGAGCGACGCCATAGTCGTTTCGCTTCTTCTTGTCTTTCACAGGGTGACAAACTGCACATGTCAGCTTACCGTCTGTACCGTGCTTTTTGGCCAGATCTGGATATGCTTTTTCGAAAGCAGTCTTGAACTGAGGTCGAGCAGAAGCAGATCCGCTGGACAAAACGACGATCGCAAACAGACATGCACCAGCGATTACAAAACGACCGAGATTCTTCATAGTTAGCATTCAATTGCCTCCAGGTTTTCAATATTCCGACGTAAGCCACCACGGAGCAGGCGACGTTGCCATTCTTCGGCTGGAATGGCAAGAAATCAACGCAAAAAATGCCCGTGTTTTCGATGTATATCAAAGCTAGCCCGCTCAGCCTTGTCAAGCCTCGGAAACCGGCAGTTTATGTAAACTGCCATAACGGAAATGATGATCTAACCGGTCCAGAGTCGTTTCTTTTTGGACTCAAGTAGTGTGCGACTGATTCTCAACTTGTCTGATCCGCCGAACGTTTGCGAATACGCCAAGTGACGAAGCAATCGAATTCTGTGGCATTCAAGCTTCATATGGGCGCAAGGATCTCCGGCTTTCAGCATGAAACATCAGTTCCTTGAAGACCGTTTCATCCGCTGAAACTACGGAACTAACGCGACTTCCCGATCGCCATTTAATCGCCATTGGGAAGAACTTTGGTTGGGCATTTTCTATTTTACAGTCGCAGAGCGCCGACATGCGATAGCCTCGGACTTCAGTCCGAGGTAGTCTGGTGATTTCGAGGAAAGTCGCGGAGCGACGACATGTGTAAAAGCCGCATGTCGCCGCTTCGCGGCTTTCTTTCGTCGGATGGCAGCCAACCTCGGGTTAAAGACCCGACGCTATCACATGACGTCGCTCCGCGACTCACCTGACGCAAAGTGCAAAGTGCAACGACGGGAAATAGAGTTTCGAGCGGCTATGGCATGTTCCATCTGAGCGAATTTCATGACTCACAAGTCGGGATGTAATTTCAGGACAGTCACTTACTGTCGCTGCTCAGTCGTTGATCACTTATTGCCGCCACGATGTTATCAAACCCTAAAATCCTATCCGTCATTCCTCCAATGACACAGCTGAATACTCCGTATCCGGCCACTGCCTACCTCACAGGTTTTCTGCGACAGAACGGTTTCAACGCGGTGCAGGAAGATCTGGCACTGGCTCTGGTATTGCGACTGCTTTCTTCCGACGGGCTGAACAGGATCTACAGCTGCGTTCAGGAAATTCCGACTTCAAAACGCACAGACGTTGTTCAGCACTTTGATAACGAATTCCCGCAATATCTGGCCACCATTGACCAGATGATCACGTTTCTGCAAGGTCGAGATTCCACTTTGGTTCACAGAATCAACAGCCGCCTGCTGCTTCCAGAAGGGCCACAGTTTGATTCTCTGGAAAACTATGAAGACCAGGGCGAAGACGACGACGATCCGGATTCATTAAACTGGGCGTTTGGATCGTTCGGCGTACATGATCGAGCCAAACATCTGGCGACGCTGTACCTTAGCGACATTGCCAATGTCATACGTGACGCGGTCGATTCGCGGTTCGAATTTGTCCGCTATGCCGAATCGCTTGCCGCCAGCCAGCCGACATTTGATCCGTTGGCGGAAGCTCTTGCCGCGCCGCTGAATTTGGTTGATCTAACACTGCAGGAACTCACCCTGGCAGCCATAGAAAAACATCAACCGGACATGGTGCTGATTACAGTGCCGTTTCCCGGATGCGTGTATGCGGCCTTCCGAATTGCTCAGGCAATCAAGCAGCACAGACCCCAAGTGCTGACGCTTTTAGGCGGCGGCTTTGTAAATACGGAACTGCGTGAACTTACTGAACCTCGCGTCTTTGATTACTTTGACTATGTCACTCTGGACGACGGCGAGCGACCGCTGCTGGCATTGTTGGCACACCTTAAAGGCGAACGGCCACAACATCAGCTTGTGCGCACCTTTCTTCGCAACCGCGATGCGTTGAAGGTGGAATACGTCAATCATCCGGAACCGGACGTTCCGTTTGCGGAAGTTGGCACGCCAACATGGGATGGCTTGCCCGTCGAAAAGTACCTGTCGACGCTGGACATGTTGAACCCCATGCATCGACTATGGTCCGATGGTCGCTGGAACAAGCTGACAATTGCTCACGGCTGCTATTGGAAAAAGTGCAGTTTTTGCGACGTGAGTCTCGACTATATCGGTCGCTACGACGAAGTAGCGGCTGGCACCTTGGTTGACCGCATCGAAGCCATCGTGAAGGAGACCGGCCAAACCGGTTTTCACTTTGTCGACGAAGCAGCTCCCCCCAAAGCCTTGAAAGCGATGGCGGAGGAGATTCTGCGGCGAAATCTGATCATTTCGTGGTGGGGCAATATTCGTTTCGAAAAGTCATTCACGCCGGAACTGTGCGACCTGCTTCAGGAAAGCGGATGCATCGCGATCTCAGGTGGACTGGAAGTCGCCTCGGATCGCCTGCTGAAGCTGATGAAGAAAGGGGTCACCGTAAAGCAGGTCGCTAAAGTGACCAAAGCATTCAGCGATGCAGGAATCATGGTACACGCCTATCTGATGTATGGATTTCCAACTCAGACTGTGCAGGAAACCGTCGACGCTTTGGAATATGTGAGGCAATTCTTTCAGGAAGACTGCATCCAATCGGGCTTCTTTCATCGCTTCACGTGCACCGTGCATTCACCGGTTGGCATGAATCCGGAAGAATACGGAGTGACTCTGGTTCCGTTGCCGGAAGTCAGCTTTGCCAAAAACGACATTGGCTATAAGGACCCGACAAATGTCGATCACGATGCACTCGGCAAGTCGCTAAGCAAAGCCCTGTACAACTATATGCATGGAGTCGGCCTGGACGAAGACGTTCGGATGTGGTTTAAAGGCAAGGTGCCACGCACGAAAGTTCCGGAAGACTATATTGCCGACGCGTTGGATTAGCCTGCATTGCCTTCGCTCATTCGATCGGGCTCGACCGACCACAAACCAGTGACAACAATAGCAGACCGGCAATCCCCGGCACGATCAGCCAATGTCGCAGACAAAGCGTTCGAGTAACAACGATTCCGGCGGCGTTCCAGTTGGCAGCAATAATCCCTGGCAACATCAGCCGACCGGAAGCGTCTGCTGTTGTTTCAGACCAATCGGGCATTCCAGCATTTTGCTGGCTAATGACGCGAAAAAAGGGTGCGTCTCCGCCTGAAGTTGTCTGTTGAAACACATAGCCAAACTGGTCCACTCGCATCGAAACGTCACCGGCTGGCCCAGGCACCGTCGCCACAAGAAACAGCACGGGGCCAGCCAACCAGAACACGCTGCAACAAAACAGCAAGGCAGCCACGCTACGGCGAAACCAGCGGTGCCGCAGCACATTGCAAAGATGTCTTGTCACTTGGTTGCCAGAACTTCCACATCGCTGTCGGCGATATGCAGTGTACCGGCGAACAGTCCCTGAATGACTCGCGTCATGTGTGGAATATCCAGTTTCTGCCATTCATCGCTGGGTTGATGATAATCGCTGTGAAGTGAACCGGCTGAAAAACTGTGAGCGACAACTCCCTTTTCCACGAGCGAATAGTTGTCGCTTCGAGAATACAGCGTCTCACCGATATCCTGCCGATCAAAGATTTCCACGTTCACTCGCGATGATCCTGCGTTCATCAGGTTGCCCAGATTGGAATGTTTCCAGCCCGTCATCCACGCTTTTTCGCGAGCATCAGGTTCGGGTCGCCCCACCATTTCGATGTTGACGTTGGCCACAATCTTATCCATCGGCCATGTGGGAGTCTTCGCGAATTGCTTCGATCCAAGCAACCCTTTTTCTTCGCCCCAGAAGGTCGCAAAAATCAGGGAGCGTTTCGGTCGATTGGGAAGCGACGCAAAGGCGTCGGCCAGAGACAGAACAGCGGTCACGCCGGTTGCATTATCGTCAGCTCCATTGTTGATCAGGTCTGCACCTTCGCTGCGAGTGCCGATGTGGTCCAAGTGAGCAGAAATCAAAATTGCCTGAGGTGCAAGTTCGGGATCTGAACCGTTAAGGACGCCAATCACATTTCTGACTTCAACAGTAAGTGTTTCCTGAGCAGGCACGGAAAGGTTGACTTTCTTTCCAGCCAATTCTTCCGTAGCATCGACCAACAGCACAGGGCATTCGGGTCGCAGCCCTTCAACGTTGCGAGACGGCTTTTGCAACAGCGCCACAGCAACCTCAGGCAACACGCTTTCCGGTCCACACTTCATAAAAATGGCTTTCACACCCTTGTTGGACAATGCTCGAATTCGTCGAGCCAGAGTGACAATCACCAACGACGGACGGCCTACGGCTCCCGGCGGCAGAGGCAGTTCATCCAACAACACAACTTCAGGATTTTGTGTTGCCATAGCTTCCTGTTCCGTCAGCACAGTGGCCGACAAATCAACGGCATTGTCGCCTGCCGCCAGCAAGCCTTTATGCAGGATCGCTCCACCACCGTCCATGCTGACAACTGTTCCCAAAGCGGGAGGCATTGACATCGGCATTTCGTAAACCTGATAAAAGCGATCGCCGTCTCCCAACGGTTCCAGACCAGCCCCCCGAAAGCGTGCGGCGACGTAGGCGGTGGCAATGGTGAGTTCCGTTGAGGGTGTATCTCGGCCAGCCATTTCGTCGCTGGCCAGAAACGAAACGGTGCTCACTACCTGATTTTCAGAAATCGCGTTAACCGCTGCCAGTTGCTCAGTCGTCAACGGCAGTGCTGCTGTTGGCTGTGCTGGCAACGCGTTTGAGGTTTCGGTCTGAGACGACACGGAAGTAGGAGACAATATCACCCACAGCAAAACGACAGCTGAAAAATACTTAGACATAAGTGCTGACTTCCGTTGAAGAAGTTCAAAAACAAAATGAGATTTTTGTTAAGCGTAGCAGTACTGCTGAAGAAAAAGAAACCATTCAGCGGTCACGTTCACTAAGTAAAACGGCTCTAAGCAGACTTTTAATCAACACCGCTCTGACAGCAAAACCAGCCTGCGGCTTCAGCCAATTCATGGATCAGCTTTTGATTTATCGTAAGAACTTCTGCCCGGGTTGCGTCTTGTTGAATCTTGAGTTGTGTTAAACTGCTTGCAACTTGGACAAATGGGTCGCCAGGCTCATACGTCTGCACGATCATTGTTCCAGCAACTGTCGCAGGTTTTCCGCTGCGGAATTTCCAACAGACACGTCACCAGATAATACGGATATCTCCCGATCGGGGATCAACGGAGCAGAACGGATACCATGAGCATCATCGAAAACAACAAAGCCCTTAACGTCGATGCCGCCGTTCGAGAACGCTATGGAGCGGCTGCGGAAGCGGCAGAACCAGCGTTATGCTGCCCGGTTTCTTATGACCCTCAATACCTGAAGGCCATTCCAACTGAAATTATCGAACGAGACTACGGCTGCGGGGATCCGTCACAGTATCTGCAACCTGGCGATCACGTTCTGGATCTTGGTTCCGGCGGCGGGAAAATCTGCTACATCGCTTCTCAAGTGGTTGGCCCTGATGGCTACGTTGTGGGAGTCGATATTAACGACCAAATGCTGAGGCTTGCTCGCCAGTATCAGACGGAAGTTGCTGATCGCATCGGCTATCGGAATACAGATTTCCGGAAAGGCCGTATTCAGGATTTGCAACTGAATATGGAATTGTTTGAAGAACATCTTGCCGCAGATCCCATCAATTCAGCCGCCGGCTGGCTGGCAGCGGATGAGATTGCTGAACAGCTGCGAAAAGAACAACCATTGGTGGCCAGCGACAGCATGGACGCCGTGGTCTCCAACTGCGTATTAAACCTTGTCAAGAACGAAGACCGCAAGCAATTGTTCGCCGAAGTGTATCGCGTACTGAAACGCGGCGGGCGAGCCATCATTAGTGACATTGTCAGCGACGAAGCCGTTCCGGAATCACTTCAGAACAACGCCGAATTATGGAGCGGCTGTATCAGTGGCGCGTTTCGTGAAGATCAGTTTTTGAAAGCCTTTGAAGACGCTGGCTTTTATGGGCTGGAAATTGTGAGTCGTCAGGAAGAAGCGTGGGCCGTGGTGGAAGGCATTGAATTTCGCAGCCTGACCGTGCGAGCATGGAAAGGCAAAGAAGGCCCCTGTATTGATCGCCATCAGGCGGTCATTTACAACGGCCCCTGGAAAGCCGTGATTGACGACGATGGACACAAGCTGCTTCGCGGACAACGTATGGCTGTGTGCGAAAAAACGGCAGCCATCTATACGTCGGGACCTTATGCCAGCCAGATTACGGCGATCAATCCTGCTGAAGTCGTGCCCGCAGAACAAGCCGCCAATTTTGACTGCCACGCCATGAAAATTCGTGATCCAAAAATCACGAAACAGGGCAAGCCAACGCTGAACCTGCTGCCCGGCCAGGACTGCTGCGGAGAAGGCAGCAGCAGTTGTTGTTAACCGAACGCCGTTACACAGAACGTCGAACAACTTCCGTCGGAAGGCGAAACACGCTACCGAATTGCACGTCGTGCCAGAGTTTTCCCCTTGGTCACAGACAAGACAGGGCTCAAAGTGAAACGGCCCGGTCTGCAACCACGGGGTAAACCACTGCACTGCTTTAGCCAAAGATCAATTAGGCCGGTCCAAGCGATCCGCAAATTTGCCGGAGCAGCACGTGCGGTCGTCCTTACATCGAAGCATTCACCAACCAAGCTAGTCCAGCCAAGGTTCGCGCCGTTTCGGCACGCGTCGCACGCTCGATCCGGCCTACTTCACTCATTTTCTGGCTGTCCCATGCCCATGCCGTTGCGTCGTAGCGACAACGGAGCGGCTCGGCGTTTCACGCGTCCCACGTCATCATGCCCTCCACGCCACCGGGTCAAGGGCGAGGCCCTTGTTGGTCGGCCAGTTCTGGAAACGCGGCGACGGCGTCCAGTGTGTCGCCGACGACTTGTTGGTGAACGAGAAACTCTTTAAACAGGCGTTTCTTCGTCGCGTGTGAACCGTCTTTGCTGGACAGGTCACGCAGTTCTTCCGGATCATCCTTCAGGTTGTAAAGCAGCGAAACGCCGGTCTTCGGATACATCACCAGTTTTTCGTTGCCAACTGTCACCATGCGTTGGACGTTAATGTAGGCTCCATACACGTCGCCGGAAACTTCCGGGCTGCCATCTTTCAGCAGAGGCAGCAGGCTTTCGAATTCAACGTGTTCCGGCTTCGTAACGCCCGCCAGTTCCAGAGTCGTCGGCATCACGTTTTGCATGTAAATGCGTTTGCCGATGTGACGTCCCGCTTCGACGCCCGGTCCCACAACGACAAACGGAATTCGCACGCTGTGATCGTACATGTTTTGTTTGCCCAGCAAACCGTGATTTCCGCACGACAGCCCGTGGTCGGCGGTGAAGAAAATCCACGTGTTATCTTCCTGCCCGGTTTCCTTCAGCGACTTCAGAATTCGGCCGATCTGCTGATCCATGTGAGTGATGATGGCGTAGTATTCCTGCCGGTTGACCTGCACGGAATATTCTGTGCGTGGGTAGGGAGCCAGCAATTCGTCGCGCAGAGTTTTGATGCCAATATCGTAGGGATACAAGGGAGCAAATGACGCTGGCACTTTGATGTCGTCCACCGGATACATATCCACGAATTCTTTGGGAGACTGTCGAGGATCGTGTGGCGCATTAAACGCCAGATACATAAAGAACGGGCGTTCGTCAGCCTTTGCCATGTTCATGTAATCGACGGCATCATCACCCAAAACTTCGCTCCAGTGCTTGCCGCCCTTCCAGAAGCCTTCAAAAGAAGTATCCCACGGCTTCCAGGCATTATCGTCGCGAGATTTCGGACGATCGTAGCCTGCGGGCGTCTGATTCGGCATTCCGCCTCGAACGTTTCGAGCAACTTCGAACACTTTGTTTGGATCGGCTTTTACGTGCCACTTACCGGTAAAGAAAGTCTGGTAACCGGCAGTCGCCAGTTGTTGAGCCCACATCTTGTTGGATGGCACCCATTCAGACTTGAGAGACTCTTCATCTTTTAACGCATGCCACAAATAGCGGCCTGTGTTCAGCATTGTTCGGCTGGCAACGCACACGGCACCATTCCAGCCGCCCTGATTGTAAGTGTGAGTAAACGACGTGCCTTTGGAAAACAGTTCATCCAGATGAGGCGTCTTGATTTCGCTGTTACCCTGCTGATGAATGGTGTGAAACGCCTGGTCGTCAGCAAAGATAAACAGGATATTCGGTTTGTCTGCCGCAGACACAGAACCAGCGGACAACAGCAGAAAAAGTGCTAAGAACTGACGCAAGGTGAAACTCCCGAAAAACAAGCCCGACAACTGGTGACTTAACTACAATAAACCGAAAGCGTCATCAGAACAAGCGGGCGACTGTGCAGGCAGAAGACTCTGGTTAGCTTGCAGAAGTTGCTATTCGGAACGTGGGTGGCCGTGGTTGGAGTGAGCTTGCGAATGAAACTCCGTGAATTCACGCGGCCTTGTGACGGCGAATCGCGAAGTCAGTTGCGGGCTGTATTGCGTCAGTAAAGCCCGTCAAAGAATCAGCGGCGTCGCCAGCCTTTGCTTTTCGAAGTTGTTCGATCAGCAGGCGGAATTCCTGAATCTTCAAGCTGTAAAACGCCTCGACCTGATCCAGCGATTCAAGATTCAGCGACGGCATGCTCGCTGCTGTCGTGAATTCTGCAAATTGTTGTTCTTCGTCAGCATTGTGCATCCGTGCAGCAATCTGTTCGAAAGTCGGCGGTCACTTAGTGATCATGGTCATGGCGGTGATCGTGATCGTGCGAATGACCGTCGTGGTCGTGTGAGTGGGTATCGTGATCATGCGAATGGTCATGATGGTGTCCGTCCGGTTCAGACGTGCCGGACGAGGTAGGAACAGCTATTTTGCCCGATTCGCTGGATTGCCGGAAGGCCGATTCTGCAGCTCGATAAACGTCTCGCAAAGGAATGCCGTGCAATTTCGCTACTGTGGCGCAGTCTTCAAATTCCGGAGCAAACATGGCGGCACTGCCCGTTTTCCAGGATCGTTTGCCGGAAACGTCTCCCCACGGCGTCGTCACCGTCACAATATCGCGGTGCTGCACGCTGCGTTCTACGTTGGTGCGTCGAATACCCAGAGTGCCGGTTTCAGAAAATATGATCTGTTCAAGTTGATCAATGTCAGCGGGACGGCAGATGGCACTTAGAATTGTGCCCGGCCGATCTTTCTTCATTTGAATCGGCGTTGAATACACGTCCAGTGCTCCCGCCTTCATCAGCAACTGGCGAGTGTGGCCGATTACTTCTCCTGAAACGTCGTCCAGATTCGTTTCCAGCATCGTCACAAATTCGGTATGCGAATGAACCACTGCAGTGCCAATAAACAGTCGCAACACGTTGGCTCGTTCCGGAAACGTCATTGTGCCTGCACCGTAGCCGATGGCTTCGATTGTCATGGCTGGCATCGGGCCGAAACTGTCTGCCAGAGTCTTCACAATTGCCGCGCCGGTGGGAGTTGTGAGTTCGGCTTCAATCGGCACATCGGCCAGAGGAATGCCCTTAAGAATTTCCGCAGTGCCAGGCGCCGGAATTGGGCAGATGCCGTGATCGATATGCACGAAGCCACGCCCCGTGGGGACATGGTTGCAAACGATACGATCGGCCCCCAACAGGTCGAACCCGACGGCCGCACCCACGATGTCAACGATGGAATCCACCGCGCCAACTTCATGAAAGTGAACTTTGTCCACGGTTGATCCGTGTACTCGAGCTTCCGATTCTGCGACTGCCAGAAACAGCTGCCGAGCCAGGTCTTTCTGACGATCGGTGAGAGCCGAGTCGTCCAGGATTTTGCAGATGTCGGTGAAGTGTCGGTGAGCGTGCTGTTCTGGATGATCGACCAACACGTGAGTCGACCGGAAACCGTTTTTGATCACGGTTTCAATCCTTAAACTCACGTCTGGAAGATTCAAAGACGCAATGGCCGCTTTGATGGCGTCTTTATCGATTCCCGCATCAATCAACGCGGCTAAAGTCATGTCGCCACTAATGCCGGTCGCGCATTCAATCCAAACGGTTTTCATGGTCAACAGCTTTTACAAAGTGATGTTGGTGTTTTCGGTCTGGCTTCCGGGCCAGAAAATCAACGCAAGCGATTTCGTTCGCGCGCAACTGCTTGCGACAAACGATAAACACCCCGAGCGAATTCGATCGGGGTGTTGGCTAAAATACTATCAGGTTTGCCGAAACCAGAGCAAACAACTGAAGCGAACGGGTGAGACTTCGGTGATTATCCGCTCATTGGGACGACTCGAATATCACGTTTTCGTGGCCGGAGTCGCCAGGCTTTGCTGCAGTTTGCGTTTAGCAGTGCTGCGTAGCAGAAGTTGCATAGACTTTCTTGTGCTTTTCTAACTTGACAGCGCCATGTCTGAATCCGCCGCAGGGCGTTAGCCCCGGTTTGTTCCAATCATCTGCACTAACCGGGGCTAACGCCCTGCGGCTGATGTGGGTCGCTGAAATACGGCCGTTTCCTTTAAACTGGCGCTGTCCAGCTAAGCGATCGTACCTCGATGCTCCAAATGGCGTGAGGATCTTGCAACAAGCCGCCAACTGCGCCGCTCGTCACGGCTGCTATTTTGACCAACCAACGTAGCCATCACGCTCCGCCGTGTTGAGCGTTCCTGGACATTGCGTTCGCTGCGCTGGTGATCCGTAGCGGCGTTTCAGCGTCGTGTTGCCACTACCCCTTGAACCCACCCTGTGATCGAATCTGATCCAGCGGAGATCCGGTTGCGGCGGGCTTCTTTTCAGCTGCCTTTGGTGCTGGAGCTGGTTCTTCTTCAACAGCTGCTGGTTCGGGGGCTGCCGCAGGAGCTGCAGAGGCTCGAATTTTATCAAGAGGCGAGCCACCGCCAGCTGCAGGTTTGGCTCCACCAGCTCCGGCTCGAATTGCATCCAACGGACTTCCGCCAGCTGCAGGTTTGGCTCCACCAGCTCCGGCTCGAATTGCATCCAACGGACTTCCGCCAGCCGCAGGTTTGGCTCCACCAGCTCCGGCTCGAATTGCATCCAACGGACTTCCGCCAG
>ERZ887849.1270-NODE-1270-length-24244-cov-14.000868_pt1 | contig 24244 bp, 22 predicted proteins | sample MGYA00521267_ERZ887849 | MGnify/ENA primary metagenome ERZ887849 (study PRJEB32303, sample SAMEA104408601) | aquatic metagenome | biome: Brackish water; feature: Pelagic; material: water | place: Baltic Sea | collected 2014-06-06T16:11:00 | depth 2,863 m ... | reverse complement strand
GTCTTTTTCTCCATGATCGACGGCACAGCCGAAGTTGGCGCCAGAATGAGCGACGCTATCATGACAACAGCGAAGTTTAGTCTTTTGGTCATGATTTTTGCACCGGTGGGTCAGCGTAGGAGGCGGCGGCGGTGATGATGTCATCGGGGGTTTGTAACATTTGCTGATATACTTCCGGCGGATAGGGCATATGCGGCTTGCTGGCGTCATAGGCAGGCTGCGCCACCGCGCCGCTTTCGCCCTTATAATCATCCGGCGTCATATAACAGGCTGCTTCATCGGCTGAAATGCCAGCTTTTTCGAGCACTTTTGGGTCGACCCATTGCGCTGCATCAAGCGCCCTGTCAGAACAGGCCACTTCAAGCGCCAATTGGTCAGGGCCGGCGAAATAAATTGATTTGCACATGCCATGGTCAATCGGGCCAATAACATTGACGCCGAATTTGCGAATACGGTCGCGCATGTTCAAAAGATCGGCCTCATGATCGACCTTGAAAGCCAAATGCTGCATGGTGCCAGCGGCGCTGGCGCCAGCACCTGTGCCCGCATGGGTGATGCCAAGCGTGCTTTCTATATCTTTGACCTGCGGTAATTGCACGATGGAAAAATAGCACCCATCATCGAGATGCATAAAGGCGTGCAAACCACCAGGCACGCCGTGCATGTCGAATAAAGCAGATAATTTACATCCTAAAACCTCAGAGAAAAACGCAATATGCGATTTAATATCTGCCGCCATAATGGCGATATGATGAATCCCGTTGGCTTTAATCATGGCTTTCCTGTTGGACGGTTAAAATTTTCATGGCACTGTAGGATTATCTAAGCCCGCGCGCCGTCATTTGGTCAAGAGGGCTTTTAGGGAGAGAATTATGTCACTTACCCGCGTGCCATATGTGGTGGTGTTTGAAGAGAGCAGTGCGTTCAAAGATGTTTACGGTGGCACCCAAGGCATGGTGGTGGTTGAGGCCATGCGGCTTTTGCCAGACAGCGAATCGAAAAGCGTTGTCGTATTTTCGCATCCGATTGGAGGCGGCGCGTTTTTGCCTCTGGTTAATGCGCTGGCCCATGCAGGCCATCATGTGATTTACGCCAATACACGTTATCGTGGCAATGATACGGCCTTGCTCATGGAAAAATGCGTCGCTGATTTGGGCGCAGTGGTTGCCCATGCCAAAACCCATTTCGGATATGAAAAAATTATTTTGGGCGGCTGGTCGGGCGGTGGTTCTTTGTCGCTGTTTTATCAAGATCAAGCGACCGGCAAAAGATTGACGCAAACAGCGGCTGGCGACGTCTATGATATGTCGGCGCTGGATTTGCCAGCGGCTGATGCAATATTGCTTTTGGCGGCGCATGTTAGCCGCGCCGTGACGCTGACGGAATGGATAGACCCGTCGATTACAGATGAGCAAAGGCCGTTTGAGCGGCATGCTGAATTGAATATTTTTGATCCGGGAAACCCCAATCAACCGGCCTATTCTGGCGCTTATGTGGCGCAATATCGGGCGGCGCAATTGGCTCGTAATCGTCGCATTACGGCTGAGGTAAAGCAAAGTTTGGCGGCGTTGCGCGCCTCGGGCCAAGACAATGCCGAGCGTGCCTTTTGTGTGCATGGCACAATGGCTGATTTGCGTTGGACGGACCCTAGCCAAGACCCATCGGATCGCACGCCCTATAGTTGCTATTTGGGTGACCCGAAAATTGCCAATGATGGGCCCGTCGGTTTGGCGCGCTTCACAACGTTGCGCTCATGGCTGTCGCAATGGAGCTTTGACGACACACCCGCCGATGGTCTCGGCAATGCCAGTCGCGTTAGCTGTCCGGCCTTAGTGGTCAATAATACCGCCGACCTAGCCTGCACACCGTCGCATGCGCAACGTCTGTATGAGGCGCTGGCCTCGAGCGATAAAACCCATGTCGATATTATTGGTGCTGACCATTATTATGTTGAGCGGCGCGATTTATTGCCGGAAGCCTGCCAAACCATTGGCGCATGGCTGAAAGAAAGAGATTTCACATGAATAAAAGTGCGCGGCAGATATTAAAACAAAAGCTCGTAGCCGGCGGCTGTCTGGCTGCGCCGGGTGTTTATGATGGGCTATCGGCTCGCATTGCGGATCCGATGAATTTTGACGTGCTTTACTTGAGTGGCTATGGCGTGTCAGCCAGTCTTTTGGCCAAACCGGATGCTGGGTTTCTGACAGCGGAAAATATGGTTATGCGGTTGACCAGCCTGTGTGAATTTTTACAAACGCCGCTGATTGCTGATGCCGATACGGGGTTTGGCGGCATTGCCGAAACCCAGGCGACCGTAAGGGCCTATGAAAAAGCTGGCGCCGCTGGCATTCAATTGGAAGACCAGAAATTTCCGAAAAAATGTGGCCATACGCCGGGCCGCGAAGTGGTTCCGCGCCCCGCTGCCGTTGAAAAAATTGCCGCCGCTGTGGCCGCCCGTAGCGATCCAGATTTTTTGATTGTCGCTCGTACCGATGCCCGCACACCCGAAGGCCTAGATGAGGCGATTGCCCGTGGCCGCGCTTTTGCCGATGCCGGTGCCGATGTGATTTTTATCGAATCGCCAGAAACCGAAGAGGAATTTGCCGCTATTGGCGCCGCGCTCAGCGACTGCTGTTTGATTGCCAATATGGTGGACGGCGGGCGCAGCCCATCATTGTCGCAACAACGCTTGGCCGAATTGGGGTTTAATTTGGTCATCTATCCGGTCGCTGCCATGGCCGCCGCCAGCGCCGCTTTGCAGCAAGCCTATCAACAAATCGGGGCGCTGACCGGTGATCATCAGCGGGTTAGTTTCGATGAGTTGAATAAAATCGTCGGTTTCGAAGAAATTTGGCAAGCCCAAAAAAAATAAGCCAAGACAAATAAGTCGAAGGCACACGGACAACTTCAACGCATGACAGACCAGTGGCGAGATGATAATGTTTCGAATTATTTAGTCTAAGAAAGAGTAAAGCAAATGGTTGAACAATTAATTTCCACAAATGCGACGCTGTTTTTCATCCCATTTTTTCTCGCCGCTGTTGTTGTAGAAATGGTTGCCGTGCGCCTGTTTCGCGCCGGTGGCGATGTCGACATTAAGGATGACGGCGTCAGTGTCTTTCTTGGCCTGATGAGCTCAGTGGCTAATGGCGCGGCAGCAGTGTTGACCATTACGGCGCTATATTGGGCTGCCCAATATCAGCTTTTCGATATTCCGATGACCCTTGCCATGCTGGCGCTTTGTTTCGTGCTCGATGATTTGCGGTTTTATATGCATCACCGCATTGCCCATCGCGTGCGGTGGGTTTGGGCCATGCATTTTGTTCATCATTCTAGCAATCGGTTTTCTCTGGCGGTGGCCTTGCGTCAACCATGGACCAAACATTTCAGCGGCACCATGATGCTGAAAGTACCCCTAGTAATGCTCGGTTTTGATCCGCTTATGGTGATTTTCTGCGGCGCCGTGAATGCGATTTATCAGTTCTTTTTACACACGCAAACCATTGGCAAATTGCCATCGTGGTTTGAGTATATTTTCAATACACCGTCGCATCACCGTGTTCACCATGGACGTAATCCGCAATATCTTGATGCCAATTATGCCGGTACGTTAATAATTTGGGATCGGATGTTCGGCAGTTTTGCCGCCGAGGAAGAAAAAGTTGATTTCGGTTTGGTGTCACCATTGACGACGCTTAATCCTCTGCGGATTTTGTTCACCGAATATCTGGCGACTTTCCGAGATGCGCTGCAATCGGGTATTACCCTCAAACAACGTATTGCCTATATTTTAGCGCCGCCCGGCTGGAGCCATGACGGCTCGCGCAAAAGCTCGCATGACATTAAGCGTGAAGCGGGTCTGATGGGCGACAAAACAGTGACTGCGGCGGCCGAATAATGCCAGCCGAACATTACGCCGTTTCGGAAATATCTATTGTGTTGGCCAGCGTATTTGCCATTCACCGCTTGGCACCAAATGGCTTTTGGTTGGCGTCTTTTGCCAGCCTGCTCATTGGCGCGGTGGCGGCCCTGGGAGCCTGGCGCTTTGGCAGTGGGCAATTTGAAGCGCTGGAGACCTTGCACCTAACCGCTGCTGTACAGGGTGGTCTTGTGTCGATGATGTTTTTATCGGCTGATATGGCGATGAAGGCGCGGGCCCAGCAATCGACGCGTTTGGCGGTTGTCGGGCTTTTCATGGCCAGCCTGTTTGCTACGTCATCATCGCCGTCACTGGTGCCGGTGTTTTCTTTGGTTTGGTTGGTTGTGGCCATTATTGTGATGGCGATTTATGCGCAAACTGACCGTTTTCTGACAGTTTCATGCATGTCGATAATGTTAGTTGGCCTATTGGTGGTGCGCAAAAATAGCTATCTCGATGCTGCCGTGAGTTTTCATCTATACCATTTAATGATAGCCGCTTGGCTTATTTTGCTGCCATTTTGCCTGTCGCGCTTGCCAAAACGCGCATCGGTGCTGGCGACAGAGGGCTGAATTCGCCACTCGTGGTGAAAATAATCCTTTCCACTGGCGCCAAAGGCAGATAGAAGCCGTGTCTATAGTGTTTCAAACGCATAGGCTCCCCATATGTCAAAAAATTCTGCGCCAAGCGCGACCCAAAAACTACGCAATATCGCGATTATTGCCCACGTTGACCACGGCAAGACGACATTGATTGATTCAATAATGAAGCAGACCGGTTTGTTCCGTGCCAATCAGGCGATGGATGAACGGGTGATGGACTCGGGCGATTTGGAAAAAGAGCGCGGTATTACGATTTTGGCCAAGCCGACGTCAATCATTTGGGATGATACGCGGATTAATATTATCGACACCCCAGGCCACGCTGACTTCGGTGGCGAAGTTGAGCGGGTTTTGGGCATGGCCGATGGTGTTGTCTTGCTCACAGATGCGGCCGAAGGACCGATGCCGCAGACCAAATTCGTGCTTGGTAAAGCATTGGCACAGGGTCTGCGTCCGATGGTGATTATCAATAAGGTTGACCGTCCCGATGGCCGCCCCGACGCAGTGGTGGATGAAGTGTTCGACCTTTTCGTCTCGCTGGATGCCAGCGATGAGCAGCTTGATTTCCCAATTCTTTATGCCTCTGGCCGCGATGGTTGGTGTGTGCGCGACCTAGCTGATGAGCGCGAGAATTTGAACCCTTTGCTGGATTTGATTCTCGAACATGTGCCGGAGCCTAAAGTCGAGCCGAATAAGCCTTTTGCCATGTTGGCAACGTTGCTCGATAGCGACCCCTATATTGGCCGTTGCTTGACGGGCCGCGTATTGCAGGGCACAGCGCGGGTTAATGAAAGCGTCAAAGCGATTAACCTCGACGGCAAGCAAGTGGAAATCGGCCGCTTGACGAAATTGCTACGCTTCGAAGGCACCCAACGTGTGCCTGTAACTGAAGTTCACGCTGGTGATTTGATTTGTATCGCTGGTCTAACAAAAGCTTCTGTGGCCGATACGATTTGTGATCCGAGCGTCACTGAGCCTTTGCAGTCAACGCCTATTGATCCACCGACCATGTCGGTGACCATTACCGTGAATGACAGTCCCTTTGCCGGCACTGAGGGCAAGAAAGTGACCTCAACCGTCATTCGTGACCGGTTGCTGGCTGAGGCTGAAGTAAATGTTGCCATCACTTTTAACGAAGGTGAAAATAAAGATGCCTTCGAGATCGGTGGTCGCGGCGAATTGCAATTGGGTGTGCTAATTGAAACCATGCGCCGCGAGGGTTTCGAGATGAATGTGTCGCGTCCGCGCGTATTGCTTCGTGTGGAAGACGGCAAGCGTATGGAGCCGATTGAAGAAGTAACGATCGATGTGGATGAAGAATATAGCAGCGGTGTTGTTGATGCGATGAACCGGCGTAAAGCAGAGATGGTCGATATGCGGGCATCTGGTGCGGGCAAAACACGGTTGGTGTTTTACGCCCCATCGCGCGGCCTGATTGGTTATCAAAACCGCTTTCTGACCGACACGCGCGGCACCGGCGTATTGAACCGCGTCTTCCATAATTATGCCGAATATAAAGGTGATATTCCTGGCCGCCGCAATGGTGCGCTTATCGCGTCAGAAACTGGCCAAGCCGTGGCCTATGCGATTTTCAATCTGCAAGATCGTGGGGTCATGTTTATTGATCCGCAAACGCAGGTTTATCAAGGCATGATTGTTGGCGAACATAGCCGCGACAATGATTTGGAAATCAATGTTCTCAAGGGTAAGAAACTGACCAATATGCGCGCTTCTGGCTCGGATGAGGCGGTCACTTTGGTGCCACCAAGGCGCATGTCTTTAGAAGACATGATGGCCTATGTTGACATTGATGAATTATTGGAAGTGACGCCCAAAAGCTTGCGTTTGCGCAAGCGCTATCTCCTTGAGCACGAGCGTAAAAAGTTCAAACGCCAAAGCGATGAAAACGTTGGTTAACTTGCTCAGCGTCTAGCTGGCGGCCAGTGCTTCTTTAACTTGGTTCAAGCGTTCCTTGCCGAAGAACATGTCGTCGCCGACAAAAAATGTTGGCACGCCGAAAACACCGCGCGTCACCGCTTCATCGGTATTAGCAGCCAGTTTCGCTTTTATCGCCGGATCTTGCGTGCCCTCGAGTAAAGCCGCGCCGTCGAGGCCAGCTTCATCAAAAGCTTTCACATAGACTTTTGGATCGTCCATTTTCAATCCATCCTCCCACATAAAGCGCATGCCAGCATTGATATAGGCGTCATAGTGCCCGTGCGCTTGGGCAACGATGGCGCCTCGCATGAGCAATATGGTGTTGATTGGAAAATTCGGATTCATTTTGAATTTGGTCAGTTTATGTTTGGCAATGAATCGGTTCATTTCGAGGGTTTCATAATCTAGTTTTGATTTGACATGAGCAAATACTGCCCAAGGTGGCTGGTTGCCTGTGGCTTTAAAAATTCCACCAAGCAGGCAGGGCACATAGTTTATCTCAGCGCCCGTCTCGGCTTTGAAATCAGCCATCACATTGTGCGCCAGATAGGCGTTGGGGCCGCCAAAATCAAAAATGAAGTCTACCCGCTTACCCATCGCCGTCTCCTACCAAGTTATTTCCTTGGCAAAGCCTAGACCGCCGCCCAATTGTCAGGCAAGCGATAATCCATAACTAGGGCTTTAAAAAATTGGCCAATTGGTGGATATTGAAATCGCTTGGGGGAGTTTAGCATGAGTATAATGAACGATATCAGCTGGGTGCCAGCGTTGCGCACACCGTTTCTGAACGAGTTTTTTGATGCGGTCACCTTGGTTGGTTACCCACTTTTTTTGATTTTGTTTTTGGCCTTCGGCTATTTCTTCTTCCGCTCAAAGAGTTTTTACCACGCGGCCATTTTGTTGATTGGCGCTGGCTTACTCAATTCTTTGCTGAAAGATATTTATCAAGACCCTCGCCCAGCGGCCGAATTTGCGCTTGATTCGCGCACTGGCCATTCCTATGGCTGGCCAAGCGGGCACGCGCAAATTGCTGTCGTGCTTTGGGGGTTTCTGGCCTATGAAATTCGCCAAAAATGGGCAAGCTTGGCGGCAGTTATTATCATCGCCTTAATTTGTGCTTCGCGCGTTTATCTCGGAGTTCATGATGTTGGCGATGTGCTCGGTGGGTTGGTCATTGGCACCGCTTGTTTGGTGTTCTACATTTGGGCGATCAATCATCAAGGTCTGCGCGCTCTGGCGGCGCAAATTGGTGATCGCGGTGTGTTGCTGGCCTTATTGGCCGTGCACATTATCTATCTGATGTTTTATCCAAGTCATGCGCACCATGAGGCTCCCGTATGGTTTGTTGGTACCATGTTAGGTTGGGTGGCAGCGCGCAGTTTGATGCGTCAGCAAGAAGTCGATCTACCGGGCCCTATAGCGGTGCAATTTTTAATTGCCAGTGCGGCCACCGCCATTGCGTTTGCATTGATGCTGGCGACCACAAGATTGCCGGCTTCAATGGCAATCAATGAGCAAATCGCCATGCCGGTGAATTATGCCTTTGGCGTAATTTATGTTTTTTTGCAGAGCTGGGGCATGCCGCGCCTGATTGGCTTTTTCAGCCGCCGTTAGGCGACGGTCTAAAGCCTCAAAAGGAAAATTTATGGGTCAGGCGTAATTGCAGTTGGGCGCCGTCTAGGCGGCTAAGCTTGGCTAATTGTGAAACTTAAACATAACACGCCTACATAATTACTAAAACTACACCCTTAACCTTCCCTATACATCGGCCACACAGCAAGAAAACTCGTTGAGGAAACCGCAATCGTTTTTTTGACGTTGCATAAAATCTTCACTTTGGTCAGCAAAGTTGACGCGAATTGAAAGAAAACAGGTGAGGCAAAATTTACTGACGCTATACTCGTCGCATGATGGAAGAGTTTGTCGCGCGTTTTAATAATCTGGCCCGCTTGATTGATCAGCCGAGTGTTTTGGTTGACCGGCGTGGCACCGTTGTCTTGGCCAGCCAGGGAGCTTTCGAGCTTCTGGGGCATCATATTGCTGGCCAGTCGTTTGATGGCTTCATTCGTCACCCAGATTTTGTTGCGGCATTGCAGATGGCGCTGACGCAAGACCAGCAGACGGACTTACTCTATACGCGCATGGAACAAGTACCCAGGCAGTTTGAAATTCGTCTTGCACCATTTGACAAGAATCACGTGTTCATCGCGCTCATTGATAAGACTTTAGAGCGGTCGGTGGAACGCATTCAGTCGGAATTTGTTGCCAATGTGAGCCATGAATTGCGCTCACCCCTGACGTCTTTGAGCGGTTTCATTGAGACGTTGATGGGGCCAGCGGCAGATGACAAACAAGCGCAGGAGAAATTTTTTCCGATTATGCAATCAGAGGCCACGCGCATGCAGCGGTTGATTGATGGCTTATTGTCCTTGTCGCGGTTCGAAGCAGAGGCCCACCGGCCACCAACTGATGCGGTTGATCTGCGTGCCATTATTGATGAGGTGGTGGCGATAAAATCGCACATGGCTGATGGCCGCAATATTCAGATTGCGGTCACCTCCGAATGGGAAGACGCGACGCAAACTCCTTTGGTTAGGGGAGATAGAGACGAATTATTGGAAGTTTTTCACAATTTGCTGGAGAACGCCGTCAAATATAGCAATGAGGGAAGCGACGTTGTGTTTGCTTTGTCGCAAGGCCGTGATTTGGCCGGTGCCACTCAAGATGATCGCATTCGTGTGCAGGTGACGAATACCGGGCCAACCATCGCCTCACAACATATTTCGCGATTAACCGAGAGGTTCTACCGCATTGATGAGGGACGCTCGCGAAGCATGGGCGGGTCGGGGCTTGGCTTGGCTATTGTGAAGCATATTTTGAACCGTCACCGTGGCCGATTACGAATCACTAGCGAAAATCAACAAACCTGCGTGTCGGTGACGCTACCGACCGAGAGATAATCTATTGCGTCGGCAAAAAGAATCTCTAAATGGCGCAAACTGTGGCCTTTAGGCCGCGCTTGTCACAGAACTGTAATATTTCTGTCATATGAGCTTAGCCAAGTTACGGCAGATTGACGTCGTCGGTGCGGAGTGGCTGCACGGGCGTTTTGAATGTTTTCGGTGGAGACCAAAATGACGAAATTCAAGTTTGCTCTAGGTGCCTTAATCGGTGCGTCAATGAGTTTGAGTGCGCAAGCACGCGATCAAATCGAAATTGTCGGCTCGTCGACAGTTTTTCCTTTTTCAACAACGGTAGCTGAACAATTTGGCCGCTCGACCAGTTTCAAAACCCCTGTGGTTGAGTCAACTGGCTCAGGCGGCGGTATGAAGTTGTTCTGCGCTGGTATCGGCCTTGAACACCCTGATATCACCAATGCTTCACGCCGTATTAAAGGCAAAGAATTCGAGAAATGCCAAGATAATGGCATCGATATGACAGAAATAGTTATTGGTTTTGACGGTATCGTTATTGCCAATTCTAAAAATGCGCCAGACCTTAAACTGACGCTTGAACAGATCTATTTGGCGACAGCTAAGAAAGTTCCAGATCCAAATCGCCCATGCCAGTCCAACTGGTGCGAGCCGATAGACAATCCTTATGTCAAGTGGAGCGACATTGATTCTTCCTTGCCAAATGTAAAAATCGAAATTCTCGGCCCACCGCCAACTTCTGGTACGCGTGACGCGTTTCAAGAGCTGGCCATGAGCGGCGGTTCTAAAGCCTATCCGCACATGAATGCTCTGAAAAAATCAGACAAGAATTTGTGGAAAAAACTAACCCGCACCGTGCGCGAAGATGGCGCTTGGATTGACGCAGGTGAGAACGATAATCTGATGGTGTCTAAATTGGCCGCCAACCCAGATGCCGTTGGTGTTTTTGGATATAGTTTCCTTGACCAAAACTCTGACAAGATTAAAGGCAGTGTTGTCAATAGTGTGCAACCGACATTCGAAAATATCGCTGGCGGAGACTACAAAATCTCACGCTCGCTATACTTCTATGTCAAACATGCCCATGTTGGCACTGTTCCAGGCATCGCCGAATTTGTGAGTGCTTTCACCTCTGAGAAAGCATTTGGCGAAGAAGGTTACCTTGTTGATAAAGGCCTTATCCCTCTTCCCAAAAACCTACGTAACCAGTACCGTCAAGATGGAAAATCTTTGAAGAAATTGGCAATGTAATAAACTTAGTCCGGCCTTCGGGCCGGACTAAGTCTCCCACCTTAGGAATACTTTATGACCCTCAATTTTCTGGTTATTTGCCTGTCTTTATTGGGGGTCTATTCTTTTCTATTCGGTCGTTACCGAATTCGCAAAGTCACCCAGCACGCCAGCGCCAAACAACATTCGCGTGATGTTTATCACGCTACCTTCTTGGCCGCATGCGCGACTATTGCTCCCTTAATTGTTCTGGTTATCTGGAGTAGCCTATCCCCACTTGTGCTCAATGGCCTTCTGGAAGCGCATTTGCGGGACATGGTTGGGGAAACATCGATCGGCGAAATGGGCGTACTAATTGCTCAAACGAAAGCCTTCTCCGCTGGTATATTAAATCCAGCGTTTGTTAGTGACGATGTAAAATTAGCGGCTAGCTATTATGAAATTTTACTAAATGCCTCAGATACTGGGCGCGCGATTTTGGTTTTGGTCATCGGCTTGGTTGGACTGGCCTTTGGCAGCCGTTTATTGACATTACGTTTCACAGCCCGCCATTGGGTTGAGAAATTGGCGACATGGCTGATGATTGGTGCCTCAGTTATTGCTATTCTGACAACCATCGGCATCGTGTTGTCGCTGGTTTTTGAGACCATAAGATTTTTTGAAACTGTCTCAGTAAGTGAGTTTCTGTTTGGCCTTCATTGGTCACCACAAATAGCTATTCGCGCCGATCAGGCGGGCAGTTCGGGTTCTTTTGGCGCCATTCCCCTATTTGCTGGCACGCTAATGATTACGCTGATTGCCATGGTGGTGGCGGTTCCAGTGGGATTGATGTCGGCGGTTTACTTATCCGAATATGCGACACCGCGGGTGCGCGGTATTGCTAAACCAACGATTGAAGTGCTGGCTGGCATTCCAACCGTTGTTTACGGGTTTTTCGCGGCGTTGGTTTTGGCGCCATTGTTGCGCGACGGCGGTACCGATATTGGGTTGTCCGTGTCATCTGAATCGGCGCTGGCCGCTGGTTTGGTGATGGGGACGATGATCATACCGTTTATTTCATCGCTTTCTGATGACGTGATTAATGCCGTGCCGCAAAATTTACGCGACGGCGCCGCCGCGCTCGGCGCCACACGTTCTGAAACCATAACGCAAGTGGTGTTGCCGGCGGCCTTACCGGGCATTGTCAGCGCTGTTCTGTTGGCCGTCTCAAGGGCTATCGGTGAGACTATGATCGTCGTTATGGCAGCCGGTGTGGCGGCTAATCTAACGGCCAATCCATTCGAATCGGTCACTACGGTGACGGTACAGATTGTTATGCTATTGGTCGGCGACCAAGAATTTGATAGCGCCAAAACACTGGCTGCTTTCGCGCTGGGTCTTTTGCTTTTCATCATCACTTTGGGGCTGAATATTTTGGCCCTTTACGTAGTCAATAAATATCGAGAACAATATGACTGATCGCGGGCTACAACCACAGGATCCAGTTCTTGCCGCTCGTCAGGCGCAGCGGCTGAAGAAACGTTATCGCAAAGAGCGTCGCTTCAAAGCCCTTGGCATGTCGGCGGTTTTATTGGCGACCGGTATTCTAGCGTTTTTAATGACGTCAATTGTTTACACGTCTATTCCCGCGTTTACCCATCATAATTTGGCACTTGCGGTTACGATTACGTCCGAAGACGTTGATGTGCTGCGCGATGATCAGGGTGAAATCACCAATGTTGATGCTAATTGGCTGGGATTTGTGCGAAAGGCGTTGCGCGATGAATTTCCGGATGTCACCAACCGCGGTGAAAAGCGAGATTTGTACAAGCTGTTGTCGATTGGCGCTCCTGACGCGGTGCAAGACGCGGTGCAAGCTGACCCTGATCTAATCGGTCAAACTATTGAGTTCAGCTTACCCCTGTCCGACGATATTGATTTGGTGATGAAGGGTTTAATTAACCGCTATTTGCCAGAGAACGAGCGTTTGGTTTCAGACCGAGAGTTGGTTTGGCTGGATAAATTTATTGACGAAGGGCGGGTTAGTGAAAATTTCGCCATTCAGTTATTCGTCAATGGTGACAGCCGTGAGCCTGAAATGGCGGGTCTTCAAGGTGCACTGGTGGGCTCATTATTGACCATGCTGGTGACGCTGCTTATCAGTTTCCCCTTGGGTGTGTTAGCGGCGGTATATTTGCAGGAAATGGCGCCGAAGAACCGGCTCACGCAAATCATTGAAGTGAATATCAATAATTTGGCGGCGGTTCCGTCGATTGTTTTCGGGCTTTTGGGTCTGGCTGTATTTATCAGCTTCTTCCAATTGCCGCGTTCAGCGCCGTTGGTCGGCGGTATGGTTTTGGCGCTGATGACATTGCCGACAATTATTATCGCCACGCGCGCCTCGCTGGCCTCTGTGCCGCCGTCTATTCGGCAGGCTGCCATGGGTGTGGGCGCGTCGCGTTTGCAGGTTATTATGCACCACGTTTTGCCGCTGGCTATGCCCGGTATTCTGACCGGTACGATTATTGGTCTGGCGCAAGCGGCTGGCGAAACCGCGCCTTTGTTGATGATCGGCATGATGGCCTTTATCGTTGATACGCCGACTGATGTGACCTCTAAGGCAACCGTTTTGCCAGCGCAAATTTATATGTGGGCGAATAATCCTGAGCGTGCCTTTGTGGCCCGCACCAGCGCTGGCATTGTCGTGCTATTGAGCTTTTTGTTATTGGTAAATGGGTTAGCTATTTACTTCCGGAAACGTTTTGAGAAAAGATGGTAAAATGAGTTCGCAAGAAGATAACATTAAAATTCGCACAAGCGGTGTCACCATTCATTACGGGGCGGCGCAGGCTTTGCATGGCATTGATTTGGATATTCGAGCCAATGAAGTGACCGCTCTGATCGGCCCATCGGGTTGTGGTAAGTCGACGTTTTTACGCTGTATCAACCGGATGAATGATGTCATTGAGGATTGTCATTTCGGCGGCAAAATTGAAATTGACGGCGAAGATATTTACAGCGGTGACATTGACGTCGTCGAATTGCGCGCTCGTGTAGGTATGGTGTTCCAAAAACCGAATCCTTTTCCGAAATCGATTTACGACAATGTTGCCTATGGTCCGCGTATTCATGGCCTGGCGGGCAGTAAAGACGAGCTTGACCATATGGTTGAAACCAGCTTGCGCCGCGCCGGTCTATGGCAAGAAGTTCACGATCGCTTACACACCAGCGGGTCAGGTCTATCTGGCGGCCAGCAGCAGCGCTTGTGCATCGCTCGCACCATTGCGGTCGATCCGAATGTGGTATTGATGGATGAGCCGTGCTCGGCGCTTGACCCAATTGCGACGGCGATTATTGAGGAATTAATTGAAGAATTACGAACTCAATATACCATTGTGATAGTGACCCACTCTATGCAGCAAGCTGCGCGCGTGTCGCAACGCACGGCATATTTCCACCTCGGGCACTTGGTTGAACATGGTGACACAGACCGTATTTTTACAAATCCGACAAATAAACAGACTGAAGCATATATTTCAGGGAAAATAGGTTAGTCATGACATCGGAACATATTGTATCTTCATTTGATAGTGATTTAGCAGAGTTAAATCATATGGTTGCGCGTTTAGGGGGGCTGGCGGAACAGCAATTCGCTGCCGCCGTCGAAGCGCTTGAGACGCGAAATACTGATAATATTGACGCCATTGTCGAAGCCGACGAGGCACTTGATAAGTTAGAGTATGAGCTCAATGAGCGCGCCATTGAAGTGATTGCCCGCCGCTCGCCGATGGCTAAAGATTTGCGCCGGATTATTGTTGCTTTGCGTGTTGCCGGCAATCTTGAACGGATTGGCGACTATGCCAAGAATATTGCCAAACGTAGTCGGGTGATTATCGAACATGAAAAAATTCTCGGCGATAACATATCGATTGCTCGTATCGCTGGCCTGACACAGCAAATGATAAATCAGGTTTTAGATGCCTATGCCACCGGTGACGCTGATTTGGCGATGGATGTCTGGGAGCGCGATATGGATGTCGATTTATTGCACACGAGTATTTTCCGCGAAGTTCTGGAACAAATTGGTGAAGATTCTGAGCGCGTCTCGGCTGGCTCTCAATTGCTGTTTGTGGCGAAAAATATCGAGCGCATCGGCGATTATGCCACCGGCATTGCCGAGCAGATTTATTTCGTGAAGAATGGCGAATTCCCGACGCACAGTCGGCCAAAAGCTGACGATTCAAGTTCTAGTGCGATCGATCAGAGTTGATTGGAGCCAGCCAAATGGTTGCTAAAATACTGCTAGTAGATGATGAACCGGCGCAATTAGAATTACTGCGTTATAATTTGGAAAAGGCCGGTTTTGAAACGATTTTGGCTAATAATGGCCGCGACGCGATTTTGATGACCGAGGAACACGAGCCCGATCTTGTTGTGCTTGATTGGATGATGCCGGAAACATCGGGCATTGACGTGTGCCGTGAATTGCGGGCCCGCACCGAAATGCGATTTTTGCCCATTATTATGGTCAGTGCTCGCGGGGAAGAGGGCGACCGCGCCCTTGGTTTGGACTCGGGGGCTGATGATTATGTCTCCAAGCCATTTTCTCCGCGCGAATTGGTTGCGCGGGTGAAGGCGCTTTTGCGCCGCGCTCGCCCGTCTTTGATGCAAGACGCCTTAGAGTTTGCCGGTCTCAGCCTGAACCCCCAAACCATGCGGGTTGAGCGCGACGGCCATCCGATACATTTAGGGGCTAAAGAGTTTCGCCTGCTCAGTGTGTTGATTGAACGCCCCGAACGGGTGTTTGCCCGCGAGCAATTGCTCGATATGGTCTGGGGGCACGGGGTTTATGTCGAAGAGCGCACGGTGGATGTGCATATGAGCCGCTTGCGTCGCGCTCTCAATCAAGCGCCAGACGGTGAAGCGCCAAAGCCAGATATTATCCGTACCGTGCGTGGCACAGGTTACGCGCTTTCGCGACCAACACGATAAGCTCAAATTAAGCGGCTAAGGGGCTGCCTTCAATGGTGATGCGGTGCATTTCACGACGCTCGCCGTGATAATCGTTCAACGCATAATGCCATGTGCAGCGATTGTCCCAAAAGGCAATCGATCCAACCGCCCATTTGAAGCGCGTTGTATGCTCCATTTGCACCGCGTGCTGATAGAGATAATCCAATAGCGGTTTGCTCTCGGCATCAGTCCAACCCTCAATGTGGAGGGTAAAGGCCGGATTGACATAGAGGGCTTTACGGCCACTTTCCGGATGGGTAATGACAATTGGATGAACCGCATCTTGCGTCGCTGCTTCAGCGTTTGAAAGGCGATCAGACATGGCTTCTTGATAAGACGATTGCTCACCAAAAATATGTCGGCTCGAATGCACAGCCTTGAGATTTTCCAACGTTTTCTTCATGCCATCGGATAGGCTGTCATAGGCTTTATACATGCATGAAAACAGGGTATCACCCCCAACTGGCGGTGTTTCGCGGGCAATCAAAATAGAACCAAGAGCCGGGATTTGATCGTAGGAATGATCGGTGTGCCAGCCGCCACCAATATTGCCCAATTGGTCTTTTTCTTTGACCACTGCTGCAATTTCTTCATAGCCATCGACTTTAGCGAAGAAGCGGTTGATGTTGATCTCGCCCCAATTTTTGGCGAATTCAATGTGCTGTTCCGGTGTGATGGTTTGATTGTGCATGAACACCAAACCGTGCTCGACAAAAGCGGCTTTTAGCGTCGCCATGTCGGCGCCACTCAAACCTTTTGCAATATCAACATTGCAGGCCTCGACACCAACACCGCCAGATATATTTTTAATTTCTAAACTCATTTCGACTCCCCTTTAGGGGCATATTTTAGACACGAGAAATTGATAAAAACAAGTGCTGAGCGTTATTATTGCTGATTGTTTTCTGGGGGCGTTTCGCTGGTCTCGATCAAAAACCGTGCCACTTGACTATTTTCTGGTGCTACATCAATTTCTGGTGGGTGGGTCAATCGTTCAGAGAGCTGACTGACGGTTTGAAGGCGTCGGTCTTGGCGCCATTTCACCAGCGCCAGAAAAATAAACATAGCGAATAGCACGGCGCCGCCAATGCTTAGCGATAAATGCGCCTCTACCAATTGTTTAGCGGTTATAATCAGCTCTTCAAAATCCATCTCGTGCCCTTTTTATATGGCCATAATCTAGCAAACAAGCGGGTCGATTTCACCTCATTTTCGATCCCTAGCCTGATGCGATTCTTAGCACTTATTCGTCCCACGGGCCTTTTCGGCGGGCGGCAATCGAAGGAATATGCACCGACACGCGGCGGGTTGGCGAAATTTCAAAGGTTTGGCTTTGGCGCGCGCCAAATAATTTAATATGGGGTTTCTTGAAGAAGGGAATCAGCGCCATGCCAGCGATAAAGCCACCAATATGCGCCAGATAGGCCACGTTGCTGCCCGTCTGACCAAGGTTGAGAAATTGCAGGCCAATCCAAAATCCCAAAACGAGAAAAGCGGGCACATTTATGACCTTAAAAAAGATGAAAAAACCGAGAATACAACGCACATTGGCGCGCGGGTGCAGGAGCAAATAACCACCCAAGACACCGGCAATGGCTCCGCTGGCTCCAATCATCGGGGTGAGAGATTGGATGTCGACTAAGGCCTGAGATAGGGCGGCCGCAATGCCACAAAGGGCGTAAAATGCGATGAACTTTGTCCGCCCTATACTGTCTTCAACATTGTCGGAGAAAATCCATAAATACAGCATATTGCCGGCCAAATGCATAAAGCCGCCATGCATAAACATAGAGCTGGCAATCGTCAGCCAGCCAGGTATGGCATAGGGCAGGTCATAGGCCTGTTCAAAGCCAAATAAGCGCGCCGGCACCATGCCAAAGGCGATAATCGTTTCTTGCTGCGCATCGCCTAAGGATAATTGCCAGCCAAAAATTAAGACGCAAAGGCCTAAAATCGCATAAGACAGCCAAGGCTTCTGATGGGTTGGGTTGTCATCGCTGAGCGGAAAAAAGAACATGTCTCAGCCTACGCTGATTATTTTGCTAGAGCAATGGAGGTGCCGCCAACCGAGACCGTTCGCAGACTATTGGAAAATAATTTCTCCGCCGCAGCCAATGATTGGTCCAGAGTTACCACGCGAATTCGGTCATTGCGGGTTTTGAAGTAACTCATTGGCCGACCCTCGATTTGCGCAAAATTCATCTGACCAGCAATTTTCTCGCCACTGTCGAATTGCAGAGCATAGGATCCAATGAGGTAATTTTTGCCTGCCTCCAATTTGGCGGCATCTAAATTTGTCTTCCCCGACACTTGGCTATCGCTGAGCCATGTCAATTGTTGCTGTATAACGTCCATGGCTTGTTGTGCGGTTCGATTGTCGCTTGCCACACTGCCGATCCATAAATCTGCATGGCGCAGCATCGATAAATACGTGCCGACACCATAGGCAAGGCCGCGTTTTTCGCGGATCTCTTCACCTAAAATGGTCGATAGACCACCGCCAGCCAAAACCAAATTCATCACATAGGCGGGGAAGAAATTTGGGTCATCGAAATCAATGCCTTGCGTGCCGAAAATAATTGTTGTTTGTGGCCCCTCGCGGTCGATGTGAAGACTGGTCGATTGGGGGGATAGTTTTACTGGCGCCACTGGCGGCAAGCCATTTTTGCGCGGCAGGGCGGCAAACACATCATCCATCATTGCCGCCAAACGTGGCCCATCAATGTCGCCGACAGCGGATAAATGCATATTGTCGCGGGCGATATGGCGGGTGAAATGCTCTTTTAGATCGCGGCGGGTAATGGCCGATACAGACTCTAATGTGCCGAGCGGGCTGTGGGCATAGGGGTGGCCTTCAAAAGCTGCCGCATGGAAAGCGTCAGTAGCCAATTGGTGAGGGTTTTGCGTCCGTTGGCGATAGCGTGCACCGTGGTCACTTTTCATCAGCTCAATAGCCGCTTCATCAAAGCGCGGGGCGGTGAGGGCGAGCTTCAATAGCTCAAAACAGCGCGCCATATATTGGCTCAAACAACGCAGGGAGCCGACCAAATTATCGCGGTCGGCCTCAAATGCAAACCGCATGGCGTTATCTGCCATGGCCTGTTGGAAGGCTAATGGCGGCAAATCACCTGCTCCTTCATTGAGCAGGCTGGCCATTAAATAGGTGAGACCATGGCGGTCTGTCGGGTCGGCAGCGCTGCCGCCTTCCCAAGCCATTTTAATGGAAATAATCGGCAAGCTGTTGTCGGTTACCAGCCACGCCTTGAGGCCGGAAGGGCTTTGAATTTCTTGCACCGGCGGGCCGTCAGCGGCATGGGCAGTGCCACTGATGCACACTATGATCAATAAACAAGCCAGCTTATGGCGCATAGCTGGCCTCCCCTTCGGCTTGAATTAGCCATCCGGTCACGCTGTGCTGCGCTATCAACATAGTGCTAACGGCGCGGCGCACATCTTCGGCGCTGACGCTGTCAATCAACTGGGGCCAGTCAATCACCGTTTGCGGTTCAATACCAATGACCGCGGCGGCGCCAAAGGCATTAGCCAAATATGATTGGCTGTCGCGGGCATACAAACTATCGGCGATAATTTGAACTTTAGCGCGGGCCAATTCACTGCCTTCGGGTGGCTGATCGGCAAGCGCTGCAATCTCTGCGTCCACCAAAACCGCAATATCGTTAAATTGCGCCTGCGGCATGAGATTGGCGGATATTGCAAACATCCCTTCATGCAATTGCCAGCTATCGGCATAGCTGCTGATTGAAGCGGCTTGTTTGCTCTCGACGGCAAGGCTTTGATGCAAACGACTGGTTGGCCCTCCACCAAGAATCTCTGCGGCCACGGCGAGGGCGGCAAAATCGCCTTTATTGGCAACGCTGTGATAGGCCGGAAGCCTAAAAATCCGCTGCCACAGTTGCTGGCGGACGCGTGGGTCGGCGTATTTTTCAGGCACCTGATGATCTGCCACACGTAAGGAAGCGGCAGGGGCGAATTTCTCTCTTGGCTTATTGGCTGCCTTTAACGGCCCATAAATGGTCTTCGCCAGCGGCAACAGCTCATCCATGGTGATATCGCCGGCAACCAGTAAAATGGCATTATCCGGCGCATAATAGCGCTGATAAAAAGCCCGTGCATCGGTTGCGTTGAGCTGGGCGATTTCATCGCGCCAGCCAATAATCGGCGTGTCATAGGGGCTGCCAGCGTGCAGCCGGGCCATAAGTTTTTCCGATAAAATTTGTCGCGGATTGCTGTCGACCCGAATTGAACGCTCTTCCAAAATCACATCGCGTTCAATGCCGACAATTTTATCATCAATGATTAAGTTTTGCATGCGATCGGCTTCCAAACGCATCACCTCGGCCAGCTTGTCGCTGGTGACGCGCTCATAATAGCCGGTAAAATCATAGGAGGTGAAGGCATTGAGCTGACCGCCCATGGCATTAACTTGCCGCCAAAACTCGCCTTCGCCGATGGTTTTTGTGCCACGAAACATTAAATGTTCGAAAAAATGCGCAATCCCCGATTTACCTTTCGGATCATCAATCGAGCCAACACGAAACCACACCATATGGGTCATGACTTGCGAGCGATGGTCGGGGACAATAATAATCTCCATGCCATTGGCAAGGCGAGCGGTTTCAATGGCTAATGTGTTGGATTGGTTTTGTGGTTCAGCCGAGCCGGCAACCACGCTGGTGAAGAGCAAAATAATCGCCAGAACGTGGCGCCTAAAAACCAGCATTAAAGGCATATTTACTGCGCGGTATTCTCCGCATCCTTAATGAGTTGTTGAATTATTTCGGGGGTTTCGCTTGCTGTTCCCTGGCGTTCCATTTCGATTTGTTCGCGAATGCCATCACCATAGGTTTTGCCGTCACTGGCTTTGGCCAGAACATCAGACTCTGAGGCGTTGAGGGGTTCTGGTGTTGCGGGCACGCCAAAAGCAATGCCGCGCGCCAAATCGGTGCCTGTCAAAACAGGCGGGCGCTCATCTTCGCTGCCGGGTGGGCGCAGATTATATTCAGGCGGCAGAATAAGCGGTGGACGGGTAACAACATTGAATTCATCAGGTGTTGATTTTTTGAAACCAAAGGCATCCGCTAATCCGTCGCCACAACCAGCTAAACCGACGCAAAGCAACATAGATGTAGCAATTTTACTCAGATTTTTCATTCTTGGCTCTTTCATAACACTATCAAGGTATAGCTTAACCGCATCTTGCGGACAAGCCAATCAATCGGCTAGGCGACATTTTAACGCTTATTTTTCGGGCTTTTCTGAGCCGAACAAAATATCAATAATCAGCAAGCCGACGCCAAAGGTGATCCAAATATCGGCAATATTAAACACATACCAATAATAGCCAGCCGCATGGAACGAGATAAAGTCGACGACAGCGCCATGTAACAGCCGGTCAACGAGATTGCCAACAGCACCGCCAATAATCAGCCCATAGGCCATGCTGGTCATTCGCGTTGACGCCGTGCCCAAAGCCCATATAAAGCCAAGCGTAATCAAACTCCCGAAAACGAAAAGCAGCCATTGGCCAGTGGCACCACCGGTGTCAAACAGCCCATAGCTGATGCCCGGATTCCACAGTAATCTAATGTCGAGAAATGGCAGAAGCGCGTGCGGTTCACCGGTCTGATAGCCGAGGCCAAAAACCACTAACCATTTTATGGTCTGGTCAATACCCGCTAACACCAAGGCGAAAGAAACTGCTTGTCGGCGTGTCATCGGCGCTTTCAAAGGACTATTCACGGGTTAGTTTGCCGTTCTATGGGTCGCGTCAAAAGCCGCGACAGCATCGGCATCACGCGGACTTAATTCGGGGTAGGCGGCAATTGAGCCAACCTCTGGTAGAATTTTCCACGAGCGCTGGCATTTTTTACCCTGTGCCATGGCAGGCACAACCCCAACACCAGCCACATCGTCTAAGGTGAAAGCGTCGGCTGGTGCCGTTTCATGGCGAATATCAATTTGTGATGTGATGCAAATGTCAGCCATGTTTTGACCGGCAACCACGGCTTGCAGATTGGCGTCAGAAATATAAACAATCGGTGCCGCCTCTAGGCTCGAACCAATACGTTTTTCGCGGCGCTCAACTTCCAAAGCGCCGGTAATCACCCGCCGAACCTTGCGAATATCGAGCCATTTGGCGGCTAATTCTGCATCTTGCCAATCGCTTGGAATATCGGGGAATTGCTGCAAATGAATCGAGCTATCGGGACGCGCTTGGCGGGTCTGCCAGACTTCCTCTGTGGTGAATGAGAGGATGGGCGCCATCCAAGTGGTCAGGCAGTCAAAGGCGACATCTAAAAAGCTCCGACAAGCGCGCCGCTCGATGCTGGTTTCTGCGTCGCAATACAGCGTGTCTTTACGGATATCAAAATAAAACGCCGAGAGGTCGATGGTCATGAAATTGAACACCGCCTGATAGATTTTGCGAAAATCAAAGTGATTATAGTTTTCGCGTACAATCTGATCGATCTCCGACAGTCGGTGCATCATATAGCGTTCTAATTCTGGCATATCAGCGACTGGCAGTTTTTCGGTCGCGTCAAAACCATCGAGATTGCCGAGCAGAAAGCGATAGCAATTGCGGATTTTGCGATAGGCATCGGTATTGGCCTTAATAATTTCCGGCCCAATGCGCTGGTCCTCGCTATAATCGCAACTGACCGTCCACAGGCGGATAATCTCAGCGCCGGATTGTTGAATCACTTTCAGCGGGTCGACTGAATTGCCAATCGACTTGGACATTTTCTTGCCTTTTTCATCCATGGTGAAGCCATGGGTGACGACGTTTTTATATGGCGCTTTGCCACGAGTGGCACAAGATTCCAACAATGAAGAATGGAACCATCCGCGATGCTGGTCTGAGCCTTCGAAATAAACATCGGCGGGCCATTGCAAGTCATCGCGCGCTTCCAAAACAAAAGCATGGGTCACGCCGCTATCAAACCATACGTCGAGAATATCCGACACTTGCTCGTAATCATCTGCCTGGTAAGCATCGCCGAGGAAGCTTTGCGGGTCAGTGTCAAACCAGGCATCAGCTCCGGTTTGGCGCACGGCATCGACGATACGGGTGTTGACCGCCTCATCACGTAAAATTTCGCCACTTTGTTTGTGCACAAAAACTGTCAATGGCACGCCCCAAGCGCGTTGCCGCGAGACCACCCAATCAGGGCGGTTCTCAATCATCGCATGAATGCGATTGCGCCCAGCTTTAGGATACCAGTTAACCTCATCAATGGCTTTCAACGCTTTGTCGCGCAAATCGCCAGTACTCATTGAAATGAACCATTGCGGCGTATTGCGGAAAATGAGCGGTGCTTTTGACCGCCAGCTATGCGGATATTGGTGGCGCAATTTGCCTTTCGCCAATAATCCATTGGCTTCAATCAAAGCAACAATAACGCCGCCATTAGCGTCGCCTTCTTTGCCTTTTTCATCAAGCACCCGACGGCCAGCGAAAAGCGGCACATGGTCGTAGTAAACGCCCGCTTCATCAACGGTAAACGGCACTTCAATATTATGTTTCAAGCCAAGTTCAAAGTCGTCTTGACCATGACCAGGCGCAATATGCACCAGACCGGTGCCGGTTTCATCGGTCACAAAATCGCCAGCCAGAACCGGCACGTCGAAATCATAGCCTTGGCCGACAAATGGATGGTTGCAGACAATCTCGTCCAATCGGTCGACATCGGCCAAGCGGGAGAAGTCTTCGATTTGTGCCGCCCGCATCACTTGTTCGGCCAGCGAGTCGCATAACACTAATTTGTCACCATTGGCTTGATATAGCCCGTAGTTCAAATTGGCAGAAAAAGCGATGGCCCGATTGGCAGGAATGGTCCATGGCGTGGTTGTCCAGATAACCATTTTTGCGTCGTCGAGCAGGCTTCCATGCGGCGATGATTTAATCGGAAATTTGACAAAAATCGTTGGCGATTGATGCTCTTCGTATTCGACTTCGGCTTCCGCTAGGGCAGTTTTTTCGACGACAGACCACATCACTGGTTTAGAGCCACGATATAGTCCGCCATTCATGATGAATTTTTGGAACTCGGCGACAATAATCGACTCCGATTGAAAATCCATTGTCAGATATGGATTTTGCCAATCGGCCAAAACTCCGAGGCGTTGGAATTGTTCGGATTGCACATCGACCCATTTTTGCGCGAAATTGCGGCATTCGGCGCGGAATTCCTTGGCTGGCACAGCGTCTTTATCGAGCCCTTTATTGCGATATTGCTCTTCGATTTTCCATTCAATCGGCAATCCGTGGCAGTCCCAGCCGGGTACATAGACGGCGTCTTTGCCCATCATTTGCTGCGAACGCACAATGATATCTTTGAGAATTTTATTCAGCGCATGGCCAATGTGGATGTCGCCATTAGCATAGGGAGGGCCATCATGCAGGATGAATTTTTCGCGCCCTTTGGCCGCCTCGCGCAATTTGTCATAGAGGCCAATGCGGGCCCAATTTTCTAAAGTTTGCGGCTCGCGCATCGGCAAGCCTGCTTTCATTGGAAAATCAGTCTGCGGCAGATTCAGTGTCGCGCGATAATCGCGGCCCTGATCTGTTTGTGTGTCGGCTTGTTTGTCCATTTTATCCATGTCGAGTT
>ERZ887849.1267-NODE-1267-length-24266-cov-9.474206_pt1 | contig 24266 bp, 22 predicted proteins | sample MGYA00521267_ERZ887849 | MGnify/ENA primary metagenome ERZ887849 (study PRJEB32303, sample SAMEA104408601) | aquatic metagenome | biome: Brackish water; feature: Pelagic; material: water | place: Baltic Sea | collected 2014-06-06T16:11:00 | depth 2,863 m ... | reverse complement strand
GTAATAGCGCCTTGGCGCGCTGTTGTAGTAAAGTGAAAGCCGGCACCGCAAGGTGCCGGTTTTTTTATTTTCAGAGGTTTATGCATGTTATCTTTGCGTTTTTTCAGCTGTGTTGCGCTAATGCTGAGTGTCGCCTTGGGCGCTGCCGCAGCAGACGATCCTGTCGCCATTGCAGATGGCGAAACACGTATTCAGCGCGCAGAGCTTGAGCAAATCGTTTCACGTTGGAATTCGGAAATGCGCGCTGCCGCAGCCAATGATCTGGGCGACCGCATGGAGTTGTTTAACATCGCGTTCATGAACAAGCGCCTCGCCGCCTCCTTAGACAGCATGACCCCCGAGACTCACGGCGATGAGTACTGGACACTGTATTTTCAGTTGCAGGGCCTGAAGCGCCGTTTTGCCATCGAACGAATGGTTAAGACTATCGATATCCCCGATATGTCAGCCTTGGTGGAGGAGCGTTACGCGTCCGACAAGGACCGGTTCGCGCTCGTACCGGAAAAGCGCCTGACATCCCATATTCTGTTTGTGTGCCCCCCAGGGCAGTGTGACAGGGAAGCAGTCCGTCCTGTGGCCCGCGAGGTGCTTGCCGAATTGCGCGCGGGTGCCGATTTTGAAGCTCTTGTCGCCGAACACTCGCAGGACCCGGGGTCCCGTGACAAGGGCGGCCTTTTTGACAAGTGGTTCAGCCTGGGTGAAAAAGGCGTAGCGCCCCGTTATACCGGCGGCGCCTTTGATATCTCCGAGGTCGGTGGCTATTCCGATCTTGTCGAGACGCAGTTCGGCGTGCATATTATTCGCCTGGATGACATTCAGGCGGAACACTACCTGTCCTTTGAAGAGGTGCGCCCTGTCATCACTCAGAGCCTGAGAGCGGAGTACCAGAAGCTTGCCGTTCAGGACTTTGAGGCGGAGCTGATGATCTCCGACGACGGTTATATCAACGGTGATGTCGTGGACGCGTTGCTTGCCCCCTATAAAACGGAGCCTTGATTGGCTCCAGGCGCTTGAGTCGAGGTCTGAGCACTATGCTATCGGCTAGCGTATCGGCTAGCGTATCGGCCGGGGCGGCCAGCTTGCTGTTCGTCGTCGGAATGCACCGCTCCGGCACTTCAGCGCTGTGCGCCGCTCTGCATGCCTGCGGCGCAACGTTTGGCGAGCGCCTGCTGGCACCGATGGCGGGCGTAAACGACGAGGGCTTCTGGGAAGACGCCGACGTGGTGGCCGCCAACGACGCGCTGCTCGCCGCCGTAGGCGCCACATGGTATTCGCTTGCGCCGCTCGAGGGCAGCGAAGTTGGGGGCGGCAATACGTGGGTGGGCAATCCATGGCCCGATGACGCCCTCGCATGCTTCCACGAAAGCGCTGCGGCCATACTCCAGCGGGGCTTCGGGCCCGGCCCTGTGCAGGTGGTTAAAGACCCTCGGCTCTGCCTCACACTCCCTCTATGGCTGCAGGCCTGCGCCTCTCTGGGACTTCACGCACAGGTGTGCGCCGCTGCGCGCGCTCCGCTTGAAGTCGCCCAATCGCTGCAGCGCCGGGATGATTTTCCCTTGGCTTACGGCCTGCGGCTCGACCTCGCCTACCGCACGGCCCTGGCCGCTGCGCTCCCCGCAGCCTCCCTACACGTTTTATACCCCGAGCTTATTGAGAACGCGCTCCAGGTTTTGAAGAATCTGGCTGCACAGCTGCCGTTGCAGGTGAGCCCTGAAGCCATCGCTCGCGCGGTGAAGCCTGGCCTGCGCCACCATCAGGCTGCCCTGCTGGCCTCCGACCTGCTGGAGCAAGCATATATACCTGCGGCGGACTTGCCTGCGTTGGCCGATTGCCTTGAGCAGCGCTTTCCGGTTGATGCCATGGTTGCGGATGTGGTGTCGCTTTTTGTTGCCCGTGGGGCTGAGCTCACCAGCATCGGTGAGGCGCACAGCCAGGCACTCACCACCATCGCTGAGCGAGACCTGCAAATAGCTGAGCTGGACCAGCACCTGCAGGATACCGGTGCATGGTTGGAGCGAGCTTTGGCGACTATCAGTGAGCGCGATGCGCAGATTGTATCGCTCGATGAGCGGCTCGCGGAAAGTGGCGCGCAGCATAGCCACGCGCTGGCGGTGATTGCTGAAAAAGACCGGGAGATTGCTGAAAAAGACCGGGAGATTGCTGACAAAGACCGCCGGCTTGCCGAGATCTACAATCTACCTGTTTTGGGCGGCGCTCTTCGCGCCGCGCGCCGCTTCCGTAGCGACTAGCCGCAGTGTCCCTCAGGTTCAGCAAATGCCGCGCGACAAGAATACGAACTAGGAGAGTACGTGCGCCCCGTTGATGTTGTGGTGCCGGTGTATACCGGTGTAGAGGAAACGCGGCGTTGCCTCGAAACTGCGTGGGCGACAATTGATAGCGAATGGGCGCGGTTGGTCGTGATCAACGACGGTTCCCCTGACCCCGCCATTACCACGCTGCTGCGCGAGTTCGCCGCATCTCACCCCGGCGTGGTGTTGCTGGAAAACCCCGAAAACCTGGGTTTTGTGGCGACGGCTAACCGCGGCATGCAGTACGACACCGAGCGTGACGCCCTGCTGTTGAACAGCGATGTTGAGGTCGCCAACGACTGGCTGCAGCGCATGCGCGAGGCCGCCTACTATCACCCCAAGGCCGGCAGCCTCACGCCGTTTGCCAATAACGCCACCATTTGCAGCTTCCCCAACTTCTGCCAAGACAACGCCCTGCTGTTTGGCCTGGGTGTCGCGGAGATCGACCGCGCTTTTGCGGCCCAATTCAGCGCCGCAGATGCCTTTGAAGTACCCACTGGCGTGGGTTGCTGCCTGTATATACGCCGCGACTGCCTCACCGACATTGGCTACTTTGATGTCGACACCTTTGGCCGCGGTTACGGCGAGGAAAACGACTGGTGCCAGCGGGCGCAGCGGTCGGGTTGGCGCAACCTTCACCTCGCCAATTGCTTTGTGTACCACCAAGGCGGCGTCAGTTTTGCGCAGGAACAGAGCCCGCGCGTGGCCCAGGCAATGACGCTGCTGGACGAACGCTACCCCCGCTACCATGCCGATATCCAGTCCTTTGTGGCGCGTGACCCGGCCCGGGCGGCGCGCACGGGCGCGCTACTGGCGCTGTTTGCGGCTCAGAATCGCCCGAAGATAGCGTATCTGTCGCACAAATTGGGCGGCGGCGCGCAGCAGCATGTTGATGAGTTGGCCAGCTTGTATGCCGATGAGGCGCTATTTGTGCAGCTCACCCCGGCGCTGGAGGGGCAGTCAGTGACACTCAGCGTATTCGATGGCGGTGTACGTTTGGTGGACGGCCTGCATTTCTCGGTGGAAGCCGAGTTCGATACGCTGGTAGCGCTATTGCGCGACATGGGTGTAGCCCATGTTCATTTCCACCATACGATGGGCTTGCACCCGCGCCTATGGGTGCTGGCCAGCGCCTTGGGCTGTGGCCATGACCTTACCGTGCACGATTACTACCTGATCAACGGCAACCCCACCCTGACTGACGTGGATGCACGGTTTGTGGCTGACGCAAGTGTCGATTTTGATGAGCGCTGCGCCGGCCATTACCCTTTGCCTGAGGGAGTGCCCGCGGAGCATTGGCGTGCCAGCCAAAAGCTGTTGGTTGAGGCGGCCCAGCGGGTCATTTTTCCCTCTGCCGACTGTGCTCAGCGGTTTCAGCGCTATTTTGCGGTGCGCCAGGCGGTCGTGGCTTGGCACCCGGATTATCTGGCGTCCCAACCCTACCCGGAGCCGAGCTGGCGTCATACGCATCCGCGCCCCCTGCGGGTGCTGGTGGTGGGGGCGATTAGCCGGGAAAAAGGCGCTGATGTGCTGGAGGCTGTTGCCGAAGAGCTGGCCGCGTCGGGCGCAGTGGAGTTTCATTTGTTGGGTTACGCCTACCGCGCACTGGGTAAGTCGGTGCTCACACACGGGCCGTATGCAAATGCGGACGCCTGGCGTTTGATCGATGACATAGCGCCGGATGTCGTGTGGTTTCCCGCGCAGTGGCCCGAAACCTACAGCTACACGCTTAGCTTGGCCCTGCATTTGGGCTTGCCCGTGGTGGTGCCCGACATTGGGGCCTTTGTTGAGCGCGTTGCCGGCAGGGCGTTCAGCAGCATCATGCCCTGGGACGCGCCGGTTGCGCAGTGGAGCGCCCTTTGGCGGCGGCTGGCCGGCGGCGAACCACTCGGTGTTGCAGCTGCGTCGACAGTCGAACAGCCCGATGCAGTGTTTTACCAGGGCGCCTACTTGGCTTCAGTGCCCGCGCGCCAGGGGGAGTTTAGCCCCGGTCGTATTGCCAGTTTGACGACAAATTTGCATTCGGGCACGCCAAACTTGAGCCGTTCCGAGCGTATTCTTGGCCGCATTTGGCGCTTGAGCCGCCGCCCGCTGGTCGCACGTGTGGTTTCCTGGGTGCCGTTTCGCGTGCAGCAGGCCATCAAGCGCCGCCTCTCGGCCCGGCCCATGCACGATATTGTGCGCTGATGGCCATCGTTTATCTTCACATTGGCGCGCCGAAGACAGCGACGTCCAGCTTGCAGGCGATGCTGGCCGCCCACGCGGGCACCTTGCTCGAGCACGGCATTTTATACCCGGCTAGCTGTCGCCACGGTGATGCGCACCACGTGCTGGTGGCTGACCTGATCGACAAGTACCAAGCCAACCCCATGCCGGATATTTGGTACGGCGATTTTCCTCGCGGCGAGGCCTGGGCCCGGCTGCAGGCGGAGCTGCAGGCAGCAGGGCCACAGGTGCACACCGCCATTGTGAGTTCCGAGTTGTTTTTTGGCCAATCCATCAACATTGAGCGCATGCTCGGGGACATCCAGGCGGCGCTTGCGGGCCATGAGGTACGCGTGCTGATGTACCTGCGTCGCCAGGATCAGCTGTACGCCTCCTTCTACAATCAGGATGTTAAAGGGGCCCGGCAGTGGCCCGCCAGCGCCTATGAATTCTACGAAACGCACCAGATTTTCCAGCGAGGCTACGATCAGGTGGTCGACTTGTGGGGCGCAGCCTTTGGCCATGCCAACCTGCGCGTGCGGCCCTTTGAGCCCGCACAGTGGCCGGGCGGTGATATGGTCAGCGACTTCTGCAAGGTCGTCGGCTTGCCCGCGCTGCAAGCAGGCGGCGCTGAGCCTAACGATGGCCTCGGCGCCAATCAGCTGTATATCAAGCGTTGCCTGAATCATATGGGCTACGAAAAAGCGGATAACGACCGCGTTGTCGGGCTGCTGCTGGACCTTTGCCCAGAGCCGCGGTTGAAGCAGGTGCGCTACGTTAATATGGGTTGCTACGGGCGGCTGCGTGAGCGCTGGACGCAGACCAATCAGCGCTTGGGCCAGGCGTATAACAACGGTGCCAATTTCTTTCAGGCGCCGGTCCCTGAGCCCGCCGCAATTCCCGAACACACGCTCAACCCGGCACGGCTGGCAGAGTTTCTGCGCGGCCTCTTGAGCGCTGGGCATAAAGGGCATTTAGGCGCGCTACGCAGCCTGTTTGCCCGCGCCGCACTGCTGGTGATTGCGGAGCAAGGGCTGTGGGATGCGGTATCACGCGGTGATAGGGTTACGCTCGAGTCTTGGGTATAGGTGCGCTGAGCATGGTGATAACAGAAAATGGTTGGCGGGCGGCGGTGCTTAACCGGCGCATGCTTACTTGCGTCTTCACCGGCCTTGCGTCTGGCATGCCGCTCTATGTGCTGCTGCAGTTAGTGCCGGCCTGGCTGCGCGACCAGGGTGTATCGCTCACGGAAATCGGCTTGTTCGCTCTGGTCGGTATTCCATACGTCTGGAAATTTCTCTGGGCGCCCATGATGGATCGCTGGATTCCACCGCTGCTGGGCCGGCGCCGGGGGTGGATGTTCATCTGCCAGCTGGCACTCATTGTCTCCATTGGCATGTTGGGTGCATTTGATCCACAGCAGTCCACGTGGGTGATTGCCTGGCTGGCCTTTGGCGTCGCTTTTTTCAGTGCCAGCCAGGATGTGGCGATCGATGCCTTCCGGCGAGAAATCCTGCCCGACCACGAGCTAGGCCTGGGTAATTCAATTCACGTGCAGGCTTATCGTGTGTCCAGCTTGGTGCCGGGCTCGCTATCGCTCGTTCTCGCCGACCTGCTGCCTTGGAGCACGGTCTTCTGGATCACGGCCTTGTTCATGCTGATTGCGGTGTTTATGAGTTTGTTGGTCGACGAGCCCGCATTCGACGCGCCAGCCGATACTGGTTTGCGTGCAGCGGTCGTGGCCCCCTTTTCGGAGTATCTACAGCGCCGCGGTTGGTCCGGCCTTTTGCTCGTGCTGGGGTTTATGTTCCTCTATAAAATGGGCGATAACATGGCCACTGCCCTGGCAACGCCGTTCTATATTGATATGGGTTACTCGATGACGGAGATTGGCCTCGTGGCCAAGAACGCGGCCTTGTGGCCTGCGATCATTGGTGGCCTGCTAGGCGGTTTGGTGATGCTGCGGCTGGGGATCAACCGCAGCCTGTGGTTGTTTGGTGCCGTTCAGTTGTTGAGTATTCTCGGCTTCGCCGTTCTGGCCGGTAGCGAGCCATCCCTCTGGCTGCTGGCTGTTGTTATTTCCTTCGAATACCTCGGTGTGGGTTTGGGCACCGCTGCGTTCACCGCCTTTATCGCCAGGGAGACCAGCCGCACCTATGCGGCCACCCAATTTGCCTTGTTCACCGCGCTGGCGGCGTTGCCGCGCACCTTTGCTAACGCCAGTACGGGCGTGATTGTTGAAGCCGTGGGCTGGCAGCCGTTTTTTTTGCTCTGCACGGTGTTTGCTGTACCCGGCATGCTGTTGTTGCTGTGGGTGGCTCCCTGGCGTGAGAAGGCGCTGTGAATACGCGACCGGAGCGGGTGATTGCCATTCTTGGCATGCATCGCAGTGGCACCAGCTGCTTGACCGGGTCGCTGCAGGAGGCAGGGTTGGAGCTGGGTGACTATCACACCTGGAACCCCTACAACCGCAAAGGCAACCGCGAGAACCAGGCCTTTGTCGACCTGCATGACAGCCTGCTTGAAGCCAATGGCGGGGCTTGGGACAATCCCCCGGTGGCCACTGTGTGGCCTGCGGCGCACCGGGAGCGGGCACGCGGCCTGCTCGCGGAGTATGCCGGTATTCCAGCGCTGGGTTTCAAGGATCCGCGCTGCCTGCTCGCCTTGAATGGCTGGCGTGAGCTGGTGCCTGACCTTGAGGAGGTGGGCATCTTCCGGCATCCGGAGGCCGTTGCGGCCTCTTTGCTGAACCGCAGCCAGATCCCTCGCGAACAGGCTTTGGCTTTATGGTATTGCTATAATCGGCTGCTGTATCAGGAGCATCGGCAGCGAGGTTTTCCGCTGCTGTGCTTCGATGACGAGGAACGTGTATTCAATCAAAAGGTGGACGATGTGGTGCGGCAGCTTCGGTTACAGCCGGTAGCTGCTCCCACACGGTTTTACGACAATGCCCTCAAAACCCATGCCGGGCGTGTGCGCTCACGGTTGCCGTGGAAGGTACGCTATTTGTACTACCGGTTGCAGCGGGCAAGCCTGTGACGTGCAGCACATTGGTCATCGGCGGCGTGGCGGTATGTGAGCCAGTCCGTTACTATCTGCACACGCACCGAGGCCGCTAAACGGATAATAAATGCTGGCACGCTTTCTTAAAAAAGACGACCGTACGCCTAACGGCAAAAATGTGCTCAGCGTCAGCTTTGTGGTCATTGTTTATGATATGCAATTGCAGGCGGAGAACACGGTCCGCTCGCTGCTGCCCGACTATCAGTTAGGTGTCAGTGGCGATGAGTACGAGGTGATCGTGGTCGAGAATGCCTCCGCGAATGTGATGCGCCCAGGCTTTCTGCAACAGTTGCCGGCCAATGTGCGTTATTTCCTGCGCGAAAACCCCGAGTCCAGCCCAGCCAAGGCAATTAACTTCGGTGCCGACCAGGCGCGCGGAGCGAACATTTGTGTGTTGATAGACGGCGCCCGGATGCTGACCCCCGGCGTGGTGCGCACGGTGCTGATGGGGCACCGTTTGGACAATGCGGCAGTCGTCGCCATACCCGGCTATCATCTGGGGCGTGAGTTGCAGCAGGAAGCGGTGAGTAGCGGGTACAGCCTGGAGCAGGAGCGCAGCTTACTGGACTCAATTGCCTGGCCGGAAGCGGGTTACCGTTTGTTTGATATCGCATGCTTCAGTGGCTCCAGCGCGCCGGGCTTGTTCATGCCCAATAGCGAGAGTAACTGCATCAGCATTCCGCGCCACGTCTGGCAAGGCCTGGGTGGCTACGACGTGCGCTTTGATCTGCGTGGCGGCGGGCTCATCAACCTGGATCTTTACAAGCGCGCCTGTGAGTTCCCCGGAGTGCAACACATCATCGCCCCGGGTGAAGGGACTTTTCACCAATTTCATGGCGGCGTGACCACGGGCGGGCAAAGCCGCGAAAAGCGCGAAGCATACATCGAACAGAGTATGGCTCAATACCGGGAGCTACGCGGCGAAGAGTTTGTCAGCCCGCGCACGCAGCCGCTGTACTTGGGGGAGATTCCCGAACAAGCACAGAAATTCGTGCATTATTCTGCGTCCCGCGTGCTTGATGCGCGCGGCGAGGCACCCTTGGCCCACGGCCCAGCCTGAGGAGTTTCAGTGAGTAGCCAGATTTACTTTCCACCGTCCCTGCAGCGTTTCGAGCCCCGGCGTATGGTGTTCAGCACCTGGGTTGACCACCTGCCGTTTGCTTATGACCTGGTTACCGCCCTGCGCCCCAAGCTCGTAGTTGAACTGGGCGTTTATAACGGCTTGTCATTTTTTACCTTCTGCCAGGCGATGGTGGAGAACGACATTGATGGTGTGGCGTACGCCATTGATTGTTGGGACGGCGATGAACACACCGAGGCATACGATGATTCGGTGTACCAGGATGTGCAGCAGCATGCGCGGGAGCATTACCGCGGTATCACCTACCTGTTGCGCATGTACTTTAACGAGGCCCTACGCCATTTTGAAGACGACAGTATCGACTTGTTGCATATCGATGGTTTACACACTTACGAAGCGGTGCAGGAAGACTTCAATAATTGGTACCCGAAAGTCCGCCCCGGTGGTATCGTGTTGTTCCACGATGTGATGGCCAAGCTGAAGGACTTCGGCGCCTGGAAGTTTTTCGAGGAGCTGGAAGCCGGGCATGACGAGATCTTCAAGTTCAACCACGGCTTTGGCCTGGGTGTGCTGCGCAAGCCGGGTGGCAACCCGGCGCAAACTGAACTGACTGACCTGCTGTTTTCAGGGGATGCGGAAACCCGTAAGCGGCTGCGTCAACTGTACTCTCACGCTGCACATTTTCTCGAGGCCCGCCGCCAGGCGAAGCGCTTCAAACCTAAAGACAGTGCCTATGAGCCCAAGGGAGGGCAAGGCAAGCAGGCCGAGGGTAGCTGAACGTGCCGCAGCGTGATGCCGCACAAGATGCCGCTTTAGCGGCAGCGGCGGACTGTCGTGAGCGCGGTGACTGGCGCGGGGCGTTGGCACTGCTGACACAGGTCAACCGGCAGCAGCCGCGTGCGGCGTTGCAGCAACAGATGGTGGACTGGCGTATTCAGGCGGGCCGCACAGCCGTTACGCCCTTGCCTGAAAAGAGGGCGTTCAACCAGGCCGAGCAAGCCGAGCAAGCCGAGCAAGCCAACGAGGCTGGTCCTGCGGCTGTAGCCGCAGAATTGCCGGGCACTATCCCCGAAATTCCTGCGCAAGCACTCACCGCGGAACGGCTGCATCAGGCCATTCACAGCCACGGTGCCTTGATTGTGCGGGGCTTACTTGATCGGCCGGCTGCGGCAGGTTTGGCGCAGCAAATAGATCGCGTGGTGGCTGCGCGCGAAGACCCGGACGCATTCCCCCCCGTGGAGCCCGATGCTGCTTGGTATGTGCGCTCGGCAGAGGCGTGGGGCAAGCCCTCGCAATTTTTTCGCCGCCTTGGGCAAGGCGAGCAGAGCAGTTCTATTTGGGTGGCTGATTCCCCGCGCGTAGCCTGTGAGTTGTTGGCGCTTTATGAGGCGCTCGGCCTGCCGGCACTATTGCAGGCGTACTTTGGCGAGCCCGCCAGGCTATCGGTAAAGAAATGGGTGCTGCGTAAAATGGCACCAAAGAAGGATGGCGATGCCGGGTGGCATCAGGATGGGCGTTTCCTCGGGGAGGACATCAGCACGGTGAATCTGTGGCTGGCGCTGAGTGACTGTGGCGGTGATGCGGCGGCTCCGGGTATGGACCTGCTGGCAGACGGACGACGGGAAATCCACCCCACCGGTACCGACGGCGCCTGGTTCGATTGGACGGTGGGCCCCGAGCGCGTGGCTCGGCTTGCAGCCGATATCGGCATCACCCAACCACGGTTTGCGCCGGGTGATGCACTCCTGTTTGATCACTACAGCCTGCACCGAACCGCGCTGGAAGACCATCACACGGCCGTTCGCTATGCCATTGAGTCGTGGTTTTTTGCGGCTTCCAGCGCGCCCGCACAGCAGCAGCCCCTGTTCTTCTGACAGCACAAGGAAGGCCTCACCGTTATGCAACTGTCCGTCATCGTGATCGCTTATGCCATGCAGCGCGAAATTCCACGCACGCTGCAGGCGCTGGCTCGTGGCTACCAAACCGTCGGTGCAGAGCTTGATTATGAAGTGATTGTTGTCGATAACGGCTCCCCCGTCCCGTTGCACATCGACGGCGCCGATGGCGACGTCCCTGTCACCTTGCTGCGCATTGATGACGCAGCTGCGTCTCCGGCACAGGCGCTGAACAAGGCGGCTGCGCTCGCCCAAGGCGATGTCTTGTGCCTGATGATTGATGGGGCACACCTGCTAACGCCTGGCGTTTTTGAATGGGCGCTGCGGGCTTTTGCCGCGTTTCACTGCCCGGTGGTGGCCGCTCGCTATTTCTACATGGGCCCCGGCGAGCAGCCAGAAACGGTGCTACAGGGCTACGACCAAGCGGCGGAGGATGCATTGCTCGAGCGTATCGACTGGCCCCAGGCCGGTTACCGCCTGTTTGAGGTCGGTACGGCGCTGGCGGGGGGCGCGGCTAACACCACCTGGTTTAACCGGATGTTTGAGTCCAATTGCTTGTTCATGACTCGTGATCATTACTTCGCAGTCGGCGGCAGTGATGAGCAGTTCCACTTGCCGGGAGGTGGGTTTCTCAATCTCGACCTGTATAAACGCGCGCTGGATGCCGAGGGCGCGGTGTCTGTGCAGCTGGTCGGTGAAGGCAGCTTCCACCAAGTCCATGGCGGCACCACCACGAATAGCGAGCGCGGTGCGCGCGAGGCCAAGTTGGCGGGTTACCGTGAGCAGTACGCCGCATTGCGCGGGCATAACGAATTGCTGAGTGATAAACCGCTGCAGTTTCTCGGGCACTTGCCCACTCAGGCGTCGAAGATACACCTGCGCAAGCGCATGCCTTCCTAAGCGCTGGGTGCCCGCCATAAGTTGGGTACCGGGCGAGCCAGCATCGCCTTGAGTTCGGCAACATTGGCCTCTAACAGCGTGCGAAACTGTGGGTCTGCTGCCAGGTTCTGTGTTTCACCGGGGTCTTGTTGCAGGTCGTACAGGATGTGCACGTTGGCGATGCTGTGCCAGATGTGCTTGAAGCGGCCGCGGCGCAGCATGGGCGAACCTTCCAATGTGCCACAGAAGATGGCTCTGTCCGGCGTCAGGTCTGCCCCTTGCAAGGCACTGAGCAGGCTGGTCGATTCCATGTCGCTGCAGGGTGCGGGCAGGCCAGTGTGTTCCAGAATCGTCGCCACCAAGTCAAAACTTTGTACGGGTTCGCTCACCCGTCGGCCGCCGTTGACGCCGGCACCACTGATGAAAAACGGCACGCGGGCGATGTCGTCAAAAGGCAGCCAGGGAATTTTGCCGAGAAACCCTCGGTGCCCGCCGTAGTCGCCGTGATCTGACAGGAAGATGACCAGCGTGTTGGCGAGGTCTACGGTGTTGAGCAACTCGCCGACCCTGTCGTCGACATGGCGCAGACCGGCGCGGATCGCGGCCAGAACCTTGGGCAGGTGGCCTTCTTCGTGGTGGTCTACCCGGTCAGGCTCGAAAAAAGTGCCCCGTGGATGGCGCACGGTAATGTTTGAAAACGGCCAGGGTAGCCCCGCGTTACTGGCCATACCTGACGTCGGGAGAGTCTGGTCTGCCGCCTGATAAGCGCAGGCATAGGGCTCGGGAGGGCTGTAGGGCGTATGGGGGTCGGTGTAGGACACCACGCTGAACCATGGGCGGGCCTGCCGGCCAGCATCCTTAAGGAAACGCTGTGCATGCTGGGTGATCCAGTGCGTTGGGTGGAACTCTGCCGGGTAGGGGAATACGCGGGGCAGCCCCGGCCGCTGAAATCGCAGGTCTTCTCGCCCGCTGCTGAGAATCCAGCGGCGGTAGTCATCGGCCTCCTCGCGTGGGTAGCCCGCCGGGAGGTGCTCGCACATCGCCATGGTGTCGAAGCCATGCTGCGCCCGGATCGGCGAGAAGTGCATTTTTCCGAACAGAGCAGTGTCGTACCCGGCGTCTCGCAGGGCGTGTGCCAGGGTCCAGTAGCCCTCAGTGAGTGCGAGGCCACTGGCAGTTTGTGCTCGCGGGCGGTTGCCGCCGCCGGTCGGCACCCGGTGGGGGAGTAGCCCGGTGAGTAAGGAGGAGCGCGCAGGAATACAGGCAGTGTCGCTGCTGTAGGCCTGCTCGAAAATCACGCCTGCGGCCGCCAGCGCGTCCAGATTGGGGGTGTCACTGATAAGCCCCGGGCGAGCGTAGCCCAGCGAGTCGTAACGCTGCTGGTCGGTCATAACGAGAAGAATGTTGGGCCTGTTGGGCATAGTCTCCAGTTCTATACAGGCAGCGCGCGCTTGCGCCGCAGAAAGGGTTTTTCCAGCCACTGGTAGCTGCACAGTGCAAGCACCAGAGATATCCCAAGTGCCGCTGCCGGCATGATATAGAGCCAGGCTGAAGCCTGGTAAGCCACTTGCCCCATGGCTTCACGCAGTGGGTAGATGAGGTAAAACAACACCGGCACATGCAGTAAATAGAGTGAGTAGGACAGCTTGCCGGTCACGGCAATGGTGCGGTTGACCAACAGGCGCTTGGCCGGCATCGGGCCAAGTAGCAGGCAGAGAATAACCACGGCCCACAGCAGCGCCTCGTAGCTGTGGTGTATGTGCCAAGTCACCTCCGCTTGGCCTTTGCCCATCTGCGCGACCGCCAGCAATACGCGCTCTAGCAGCACTAGAGCGCCCAGCAAGATAACCAGGCTGAGCTTTCCTGTCAGTGATTTATAGCGGGTGAGCCGGGGGTCGGCCGACCAGTGAAGCCATGCTGCGGCGGCAACGATACCCATGAGGAAGGCGGGGGCTCGCGCAAACAGCGACTTGGTGAGCAGAAACGATTTACCGGTTGCCATCTCGCCATACAGGACCAGTGCGGTATAAGCCGCAAGCCAGGCGAGCAGCAGGCCGATACAGCACAGCCGCGCCCGGCGCCCACCGATCCAGAGCGCCATGCCCAAAGGCAGCAGCACATAAAACTGCACCTCAGTCACCAGCGTCCACCACACCACGCTGTAGGGAAAGGCCTGAAAACCCACGAATTGAAAGAGTGCGGCCCGCACCACCGTGGCGGAGTCGCCGGTGAGCAACCACGTCAGTAACAGGGCGATGTAGTACAGCGGCACGATGCGCAGCGCCCGGGCTTGCAGGTAAGGCCCAAGTAGAGGCTTGGGCTGCTTGAGGTCTGCGGCATGGCGCAGCCAAGGGAGTGACAGCAGAAATCCGCTCAGCACGAAGAACAGCGTAACGCCCGTATTGCCCCCTACGATCAAGGCCAGGCCGGGTATCGGGCTGGCGGGCAACTCAAGGCCGCTGATACCCCAGGCATGGAACAGAAAGACCAGCAGGATCGCCCAGCCGCGCGCGCAGTCCAGCTCACGCAAATACGTGCTGCGATCACGCAGTCCTTCAGCGAGGTCTAGCGTTGGGGTGGTTGGCACAATGGGCGATTCGACGGTCAAGCAGGCCTCTGCCCCGGGCCTGCTTCAGGCATCCAGCGATGTTCCGTGAGCCTGACGCGATTACCGTTCAGGAGTGGCACCCCCTCGTTGCACAGCCGTTGCCGCTGCACTACGCCCGCGGCAGAGTCGCCAGGCAGCGACAGGGTGCCGGCACTGTTGATGACGCGGTGCCAGGGGATGCGAGTGTCGGAAGGCAATTGGCGCAGTGCCCAGCCGACTTTGCGCGCGGCGCGGCCGAGGCCTGCGAAGCGTGCGATGTCGCCGTAGGTGGACACGTAACCCGCGGGTATGCTGGCAACGACGTGCCAGATACATTGATTGGTGACCTGTTTGCCTGCTTCCACGAATGTCCTTCGCTCGCCTTGCGTTGGGTGAGTATGGTGTAAGTTTTCTGCGCTCGGAGCAAGCATCGCGCACGCAGGCACAGCTGCTTAATTGCGCCGTACTTTACTTCGGGGTGGGCTGTGCGTAAGACTGGCGGTGTTTCCGTTGAGATGATTGAGAATGACGTCTAGCACGCCTGAGTATCAGCCGATGAAGGTGGCCAATGCACTGCTTGCGGACACGCGCGCCCTGCAGGCACAGATGGACGAAGATGGGTATCTGTTCTTTCGGGGGCTTTTACCCAACGCGGTGTTAGCGGCCCTGCGGGACGATGTGACGGCGGTATTGCACGATATTGGCTGGATTCGTGGCGGCGCAGACCGGCTGGCTGCCGAGTCACAGGTGTTGCCTTGTCGTGAAGGTGAGCCCCGCTATTTTGAGGCGCTGGACCGCATCCAGCGGCTGGAGCGCTTTCACGCGCTGGCGCACGAGCCTGCCCTGTTACAGCTCATGGCCGGGTTGCTGGGCGAAGGGGCTTTTCCTCATCCCTTGGGTGTTATGCGTCTGGTGTTTCCCGATAACCCGGAAGTGACCACCCCGCCGCATCAGGACTATCGCAATAATCAGGGCACGCCACGCTTAACAGCCGCCTGGATACCCTTGATGGATTGCTCCCGCGATTGTGGCCCGCTGGCGATTCTGCCCGGGTCGCAGCGCAGTGGCGTGCTGCCGCTCGCCTTTCACCTGGGGCCTGGAAACCGTCAGGCTGTGCTTCCGCAGCAGATGGCGGGCACAGCCTGGGTGACCGAAGATTTCCGCGTGGGTGACGTGCTGTTGTTTCCATCGCTGACGGTGCACCGTGCGCTGCCCAACCAGCATCCCTCACGCATGCGCTTGTCGGTCGATTTTCGCTACCAACCTGCGGGAGAAGCGCTTACCGCACAGTCGTTGCTGCCGCATTTCGCCCGTCAGTCCTGGGAGGAGATTTACGCGGGTTGGTCCTCATCTACGCTGCAGCATTATTGGCGCGATCGGGAGTTCACCGTCGTGCCGTGGGATGAATCCCTGCACGCCTTACCGCCGGGTCACTGGGACCAGGCATTGCGCGAAGATATGATTTACGAGCGCATGCGGCAGCGTCGTTTCCGCACCCGAGGTGCTCCCCAACAGGGCAGCTGAACGATGCTTGCCCCTTGCCTTGACGGGCTGGCGACTCCTACAGATTCAGCGCATCGCTCTGAGCGTTACCAGCGGATAGGCACCTGGTTCAGGGGCGCGGCGCTTTGCCCAAAGAACCATGTTTCAAGTGCGTAGCGCGGGCGCTGGAAGTCGCTGCGGTATTGTGTACGGTGCAGGAAGAAGTGATCGAACAGCAGCGCATCGCCGGGGTTAAATACCGGCGCGACTGGGGGTGTGTCAGAAAATTGCTCGGTGACCGACTCGGGGCTGACCGACCAGTCGAACAGTGCGCCATCGGCTGAGACGATGTTGTGCAGCCGAGCGGGCACCATATCCATGCCGGGTGCGCCGGTGTCTCCTCCGCAGCGAGTAAGCGGTATCCACACATTGATACTGTGAATATCTGCGCCCATAAAAGCACCATCCTGATGCCAGCCTGCCTGATGCACAGGTAGCAGCGTTTTCCGCAGTACCCATTTTTTCACCGACAGGCAGGGGAGCTCCCCAAGGTAGTCGGTCAATAACGCTTTTAACCCCAAGTCGGCGTAGAGCTCGAGCAGGGTTTCCGCCACGCTGGGTGCCTCGGCGCACATGATCGAGCCGGAGTCGCGGTGAAAGGCTCGCGAACGGCCCAGCTCTCCTTTAGGCATTTTTATTCGCAGTGCGTCCGGTGGAGAAAAGTAATGCCCCCGTGAAGCGCCGCCGCAGGCTTCCGTAACGCGATCAATAGCCAGAATCAAACCTGGAAGCACATTTTGCGGTAATAGGTTTCGCACCAGCAGGGCACCGTGCTGGTGTATGGCCTGGCGCAGTATATTGGCCTGTAAATCAGTGGCCTCTATTTCCGGTAACCCATCGCAGACCTTCCAATGTGGGCGCGCCGGGTCGAGTGCCGCAGTAGGCTGGCGTTGTGAGGCTTGCTCGGGGCGCCAGTCTTCAATGCGTGACGACAGTCGGGCGCTATCGTGGTCAACGCAGCGGCTTTCGACATTGGCGAAGCCTGCGATGCGTGGCTGCGGTGGCAGACTTGACTGCATGATGTAGTGCTCCTGCGGGCTAAGCTGCGAGCCAATGAATTAAGCAACGCAGGTGCTATGGTCGGACTTTTGGGCGTGCGGAGCAAGGAGGCTTGCAACCAATGGTCTTGAGGGCGAGCTGGAGCGGTGTATGACACATTGTATTTCGCAGGTCAGCCCTCATACTGGCAGGCGAGGAGTGTTGTTATGCGATTTTTGATTTTGTTGTTGCCCTTGTTGGAGCTGTTTACGCTGATTCAACTGGGTATCGAAACCAGTGCACTGACGGCGCTGGGTTATGTGCTGCTGACGTTCCTGCTCGGTGGGTGGTTGTTGCGCCGGCAGGGCATGGATATTTTCCAGCGGTTGCGGGCGGCCCAGCAGGGTGTTGTTCCGGGGCCTCAGCTGCTGTTGGATGACATGGCTGTGGGGCTGGCCGGCCTGTTGCTGATGTTTCCGGGCCTGTTATCGGATGGCGCGGCGTTGGTGGTGATGATTGGGCCGCTGCGGCGCCGCTTGATGCGCCTTTTCAGCGGCCCACAGCCTGATGTCTATCGCCCCGAGCAGGATAGGGCCGGGCCTGCCACCCTTGAAGGTGATTACCGGCGCGTAGACGAATGAGCTGCACTGTCGGCACCCCAGAAGGCGCGTAATTGGCACTCTATAAAAAAGAGTGCCAAAAAGTCCCTTGAAATCCTTTCACTTGCCCCAATATCTCAGGCAAGCCCCTTTGGGGTCTGCCCAAAGTGGGCCTGTATAACACTGTAATCAGGAGAGCATAACCGATGAAAATTCGTCCGCTGTACGACCGTGTGGTCGTTCGTCGCAAGGAAGAAGAAGAAACCACAGCTGGAGGCATCTTGCTGCCCGGCTCTGCCAAAGAAAAGCCGAATCAGGGTGAAGTGATTGCGGTGGGTGACGGCAAAGTGCTGGAAAATGGCGAGCTGCGCCCGTTGGCTGTGAAGGTCGGTGACAAAGTGGTGTTCGGCCAATATGCCGGTAGCAACACCATTGAAGTTGATGGCGAGAAACTGATCATCATGGGCGAAAGCGAAATATTCGCCGTCGTCGAGTGATTTTGAGCCGTTTTTTAACCACCCAGTTTTGATTTAAAGGATTCTGATCATGGCAGCAAAAGATGTAATTTTTGGTGACGAAGCCCGCCAGCGTATGCTGAGAGGCATTAACGTACTGGCCGACGCAGTGAAGGCCACTCTGGGCCCCAAGGGCCGCAATGTTATTCTCGATAAGTCCTTCGGTGCTCCCACCGTAACCAAGGACGGCGTATCGGTGGCCAAGGAAATCGAGCTGAAAGACAAGTTCGAGAACATGGGCGCGCAAATGGTCAAGGAAGTGGCTTCACAAGCTTCTGACCAGGCTGGTGACGGCACCACCACCGCCACGGTATTGGCTCAGGCCATTGTGAACGAAGGCTTGAAATCGGTTGCCGCCGGCATGAACCCCATGGACCTGAAGCGCGGCATCGACAAGGCTATTGCAGCCGCTGTTGTAGAGATTCAGGCTGCGGCCAAGCCCTGTGAAGACAGCAAGGCAATCGCTCAAGTGGGCACCATTTCTGCCAACAGCGACCACGCGGTAGGCCAAATCATTGCCGAAGCGATGGACAAAGTGGGCAAGGAAGGCGTGATCACGGTTGAAGAAGGTTCCGGCCTCGAAAACGAGTTGGACGTGGTGGAAGGCATGCAGTTTGATCGCGGCTACCTCTCGCCTTACTTCATTAACAACCAAGAGAACATGAGCGCTGACGTTGAGTCACCCTTTATTCTGCTGGTTGACAAGAAGATCTCCAACATTCGTGAAATGCTGCCTTTGCTGGAGCAAGTTGCCAAGTCGTCGCGCCCTCTGGTGATTGTTGCTGAGGATGTTGAAGGTGAGGCGCTGGCAACACTGGTCGTCAACAACATGCGTGGCATCGTGAAAGTTGCGGCGTGTAAGGCGCCCGGTTTTGGCGATCGTCGCAAGGCGATGCTGCAGGACATCGCGGTGCTTACCGGCGGCACAGTGATCTCTGAAGAAGTGGGCATGGACCTTGAGTCCGCGACTCTGGAGCACCTGGGCAGTGCCAAGCGCGTCACCATGGACAAAGACAACACCACCATCATCGATGGTGCTGGTGAGGCTGCGTCTATCGAAGCGCGTGTGAAGGAAGTGCGTGTACAGATTGAAAACACGTCATCCGACTACGATCGTGAGAAGCTGCAAGAGCGCGTAGCCAAGCTGGCTGGCGGTGTTGCGGTTATCAAGGTGGGCGCTGCAACCGAAATTGAGATGAAAGAGAAGAAGGCTCGCGTTGAAGACGCTCTGCACGCAACCCGTGCCGCCGTAGAAGAAGGCGTTGTGGCTGGTGGCGGTGTGGCTCTGATTCGTGCTGTGGACGCTATCCGCAGTCTCAAGGGCGACAACGAAGACCAGAACCACGGTATCGCGGCAGCGCTGCGTGCCATGGAAAACCCACTGCGCCAGATCGTGGCCAATGCCGGCGGCGAGCCCTCTGTTGTTCTCGACAAAGTGCGCCAGGGCAAAGGTAACTATGGCTACAACGCGGCCACCGGCGAGTACGGCGACATGATCGAGATGGGTATTCTTGATCCTGCCAAAGTAACCCGTACCGCATTGCAGGCTGCAGGCTCCGTTGCTGCGCTGATGATCACCACCCAGGTGATGATTGCTGATTCGCCAGAAGACAAGTCCTCTGGCGGTGGCATGCCCGATATGGGTGGCATGGGTGGTATGGGTGGCATGGGCGGCATGATGTAAGCCGTCTATATTACCCCAGCTCTAAAAACCCCGCGCAGTGCGGGGTTTTTTTTGCCTGCTACATTTTTCAAGACGCGTTACGAACCGCGCTGCATTGTGTACAATCTGACACGTAAGATAACGACCACAAAGGAACTGCTATGAACTTGTTTATCGTTGAATTTGTATTTCGTTGGGCGCACGTCCTGTTTGGTATCACCTGGATAGGCATGCTCTACTACTTCAATTTTGTGCAAACCGAGTACTTTAAGGAAGCTGAGGCGGGCGCTAAAGCCGATGCCATGAAGAAGCTCGCACCGCGGGCACTGTGGTGGTTCCGCTGGGGCGCCATGTTTACCTTCCTGACCGGCTTTATCTTGCTGATGGCCGTGCGTCCGTTTGGCAATATGGGTGCGAGTGCTTTGATCCTGATGGGTTCACTGGTGGGCACACTGATGTTCCTGAACGTTTGGCTGATCATTTGGCCGAATCAAAAGATCGTATTGGGCTTGGCGGAAGGTGAGGGCCCTGTCGCAGCGGCCAAGGCGGGCCTTGCGTCGCGAACCAACACGCTGTTTTCCGGGCCCATGCTGTTCGGTATGCTTGGCGCCAAACACGCGCCGTTTATCACTCCAAGCACCACGGGTTTGATTGCCTGTGCATTGCTGATTTTGGCACTGCAAGCTAATGCAATGTTTGGTAAGCAGGGTCCCCTGACCAAGGTCGTTGGTGTGATTCACATGAGCATTCTGCTGACCGGTGTTATTTGGGCATTGCTGGCCTTCTTGTAAGCTATAGCCCGATGAGTTACTGAGTCTCGTTACCTGCTTGGCCGGTGCAATGCCGGCCAGGTTGTTTCTGCGTTTCCAACCCATTTCATCACCCATCGACTTGGGGCGCTCTGTAACCGGGGCCTTGCCCATGTATAATGTGTGTCTCATTTCACGCCAGTGACCGACCATGTCCCAGGACGATATTGACCAAATGCCTTCCATTGTTCCTTCTCGGGATGATGGCGAGGAAGCCCTTGCAGCCAAGCCCCGAGGCAGTAAGCCCGTCAAGGGACGGGCGGGAAATACGCGGCCCCCGGTGAAGGGGAGTGGCGGCGGTAATGGCAGCAGCAGCGGTCGCAGCGGCGGCGGGAGCAGCCTCTGGCTCCGGTTGACGCTGGTTGTGGCCTTGGCCGTGGCGGGCATCGCTTGCGGCTGGGCTTACCAGTTGCAGCAGACGCTGGATAGCAGCAATGCGCAGATGGAACGCTACGCCAAGCGTATTACCGACCTTGAGGACCGTTTATCCGATACCGATGAGGGCCTCAGCCAGAATACGCAGGCCATGGCGGTCAAAATCAAGGAGCTGTACGCCGAAGTCGATAAGCTGTGGGCGTCAGCGTGGCGACGCAACAAGGCGGCAATTGAAGAACTGGAAAAAACCAGCGCCAGCCAGGTAAAGAAGGTGGCCGCTGCGGAAAAAACGTTAAATGCCAATGCGGGCCAGATCAAGAGCGCAGCGGGCGATATTGCGCGCCTGAAGAGCGTAGCAGGTGATTTGGAGCGCCTTATGGCCAGCGCGAAGGCCAACCAGGCCGAGGTGGAGCGCGTTGCGGACACCGTAAATCGCGTCAATAATGATATGGCCAAACTCAACAAACGGGTTCAGGAAAACGAAGAGTGGGTCAATTCCATTAATGCTTTCCGTGGGCAGATCAACCGCTCGATTACTGACCTGCAGTCGTCCGTGAGAAGCCTGCAGTCATCGCCTTCATCACCGTAACCAGACTTCAAGGGCCCCTGCCATGACCGTTATCCGTCAGGATGATTTTATCGATAGCGTTGCTGATGCGCTGCAGTTCATCTCCTACTATCACCCGGTGGATTTTGTACAGGCCGTGCATCGCGCTTGGGAGATGGAACAGAACCCTGCCGCTAAAGATGCCATGGCGCAAATTCTGATTAACTCCCGCATGTGTGCTCAGGGGCATCGCCCTATTTGTCAGGACACCGGCATCGTTACCGTATTCCTGAAAATTGGCATGGATGTGCGCTGGGATTCTACGTTGTCGGTAACGGATATGGTTAACGAGGGCGTGCGGCGCGCGTATACGCACCCGGACAACGTATTGCGTGCCTCGATACTCGAAGACCCAGCGGGTGCCCGGCGCAATACCAAAGACAATACGCCCGCGGTGATTCACATGGAAGTCGTGCCCGGCAATACGGTCGACGTGCAGGTGGCGGCCAAAGGTGGCGGCTCCGAGAACAAATCCAAGCTGGCGATGCTCAACCCCTCCGATAGCATTGTCGATTGGGTGGTAAAAACGGTGCCCACCATGGGCGCCGGTTGGTGCCCGCCTGGCATGCTGGGTATTGGCATTGGCGGTACGGCGGAAAAAGCGGCGGTCATGGCCAAAGAGGCGCTGATGGACCCGGTGGATATCCACGAGTTGCGCGAGCGCGGGCCTGCCAACCGTGCCGAAGAGCTGCGCCTGGAGATCATGGACGCCGTCAATAAATTGGGCATTGGCGCACAAGGTTTGGGTGGTTTGACCACCGTGCTGGACGTCAAGATTCGTGACTTTCCAACCCACGCGGCTTCCTTGCCGGTGGCGATGATTCCCAACTGTGCCGCCACCCGCCACGCCCACTTTGTGCTCGATGGCACGGGTTCTGCGCTGCAAACGCCTCCGAACCTGGACGACTGGCCGGACATTACCTGGGAAGTGGGAGCGCAGGTGCGCCGTGTCAATCTGGACACCGTTACCCGTGAAGAGGCGGGGCAGTGGCAGCCTGGAGATACCCTGCTGTTGTCTGGCAAGATGCTCACGGGGCGAGACGCCGCCCACAAGAAAATGCAGGAGTTGATTCAGAGCGGCGTGGGCTTACCCGCGGAGGTCAACCTGAAAGGGCGCTTCATCTACTACGTGGGCCCGGTTGACCCGGTTCGCGACGAAGTGGTTGGCCCGGCAGGCCCAACCACGGCTACCCGCATGGACAAGTTCACCGACTTCATTCTCGAGCAGACAGGCCTGCTGGGTATGATCGGCAAAGCTGAGCGCGGCCCTACCGGCATTGAGGCGATCAAAAAACACAAAGCCGTGTACTTGATGGCCGTAGGCGGCGCAGCGTATCTGGTATCAAAGGCAATTACCGGTGCCCGGGTAGTGGCTTTCCCAGAGATGGGTATGGAGGCCATTTACGAGTTTGAAGTCAAGGATATGCCCGTGAGTGTGGCGGTCGACTCCCGTGGAGTTTCCGTGCATGAACAGGGCCCTCGCATATGGCGTGCAAAAATTGAGGAGCAGGCGATTCAATTGATTTAAGCGGCGCGCGGCCCATGTCGACTTTTTACTGGCACGACTACGAAACCTTCGGGGCGGATCCTTCCTGGGACCGCCCGGTACAGTTTGCGGGCCTGCGCACAGACGCCGAACTCAACGTGATCGGTGAGCCGCTGGTGATTTACGCCCGGCCCGCCGATGATTTTTTACCTCACCCCGAAGCCTGCCTCATTACCGGCATTACACCGCAGCTTGCGCTGGAAAAGGGTGTGCCCGAGTGCGAGTTTATCGCCCGGATCCATGCCGAGCTGGCCGAGCCGGGTACCTGCGCGGTCGGTTATAACTCACTGCGTTTTGACGACGAAGTGACACGCCACACGCTGTACCGAAACTTCTTCGACCCCTACGCCCGGGAATGGCAAAACGGCAACTCGCGTTGGGACATTATCGACTTGCTGCGCACGGCCTGGGCGCTGCGCCCCGAGGGTATCGAGTGGCCGCGTCGTGAAGATGGCTACACCAGCTTCCGGCTGGAAGAGCTGACCGCAGCTAACGGGGTAGCGCACGAGGGTGCGCATGATGCCCTGGCCGACGTGCAGGCAACGCTGGCCATGGCTCGTCTGGTGCGTGAGCGTCAGCCTCGCTTGTATGCCTGGGTGCTGCAAAGCCGAGACAAACGCTGGGTGCAGGGTCAATTGCCGCTGGGGCCGCTAAAACCCGTTATCCATATATCCGGTATGTTCGGTGCGCAGCGCCACAACGCCGCGCTTATCGTGCCCTTGGCAGCACACCCCAAGAATCGCAATGAAGTGATCTGTGCCGACCTGCAGGATGATCCGTCCGTGCTGCGCGAGCTGTCGGTACCCGCCTTGCAAGAGCTACTGTACGCGCGCCGCGACGCACTCGCGCCAGGCCAGCAGCGCCCGGGGCTGAAAACAGTGCACACCAACCGTTGCCCAGTGTTGGCCCCGGCAGCGATGGTGACCCCCGAGGTAGCCGCCAGAATCGGGCTCGATGGTGAGCGCAGCCGACGTCATTTGGCGCTGCTGCGCGAGTGGCATCAAGCCGACCCGGCCGGCATGGTGGAGAAACTGCAGGCCGTGTATTCCGGCCGTGAATTTGCGCCCGTCACTGACCCCGATCGCATGCTCTATGGTGGAGGTTTTTTCTCTGCAGCCGACAAACGCACGATGGAGTTGGTGCGGGCAGCGAGCCCCGAAGCGCTGGGGCAGCAGACGTTTGTCTTTGAGGATGCGCGTTTGCCGGAAATGTTGTTCCGGTATCGGGCACGGAATTACCCGGGTACCTTAAGTGCAGCGGAACATGCCCAGTGGGATGAGTTCAGGCTGCAGCGGATTACCGAACCTGAGGCTGCAGGGGCTTTGGGTATGGAGGCCTATCAAGACTTGGTCGAGGCTTTGTTGCAGGAGCAGCGCCCGGCTGCGGAGGGCGCTGTGCTGGAGGCTTTGCTTGAGTATGGTGACGGGTTGCTGGCCTGATTGATTCGGCCGGCTGAGCTTTGGGCCTCGCGGTGGCTTGCGTGCGTTTTGTGAGTCGGCGGGCGGCCCGTTGGGCCGCTGCGTCGCTCCGGGGCCCGGAGGCTCTTTTTGCTCCACTCCGGGCGCATGCGACTCGTTAACCTTTTTGCTTCTTGCGTTACCGTCTGGCTTCTG